>ENA-ORCN01000701-ORCN01000701.1-human-gut-metagenome-genome-assembly--contig:-NODE-701-length-26837-cov-10.003550_pt1 | contig 26837 bp, 23 predicted proteins | sample MGYA00242984_ERZ507984 | MGnify/ENA primary metagenome ERZ507984 (study PRJEB26167, sample SAMN06115395) | human gut metagenome | host: Homo sapiens | place: China:Hubei | collected 2016-05-19... | reverse complement strand
GGCGGCAAACCAAAAGGAAGGAGGACATAGGTCATGGAACTGCTCACACGAAACAACTTCGAGGGCTGGATGCAGAAAGTAAAAGTGAAACGGAAAAAATGCTCCGTCAGGCAATGGATGATTACGAAAGCAAGAAATTTGTCGCAAAGACAGATAATCTTACTGTAGGAGAACTTCTTGATATGTGGGCGGAAGAAGAACTGAAAGTCGGAACACTCAGCAATGGTACAGTGGAAAATTATCTTGGTGCAATCCGTTGTATCCAGAAACATCCGATTGCAGAACGCAAATTAAAAACCGTTACTGCTGAACATTTACAGACATTTCTCGATCTGCTTACATTCGGTGGGGAATTTCCAGATGGAAAAGTGAGAAAAGGATACAGTAAAGATTACATCCATTCCTTTTCAGCAGTATTACAGCAGGCTTTCCGGTTTGCAGTATTTCCAAAACAGTTGATTACTTTTAATCCTATGCAGTATATTAAGCTGAAAAAACAGGCAGAGGATGTGGATTTATTCTCAGATGATGAGGTAGAAGAAGGCATACAGCCTATTTCCCATGAAGATTATGAGAGACTGATAGAATACCTCAAAGTAAAGAATCCACCTGCAATCCTGCCAATCCAGATCGCATACTATGCGGGACTTCGTATCGGTGAAGTTTGCGGATTGACATGGCAGGACATCAATCTTGAAGAACAATGCCTGACCATTAAAAGAAGTATCCGCTATGATGGCACAAAACATAAAAACATCATCGGACCAACCAAGCGAAAGAAAGTAAGGATTGTTGATTTTGGCAATACTCTGACCGAAATACTGAAAACCGCCAGAAAAGAACAGCTTAAAAGCCGGATGCAGTATGGTGAACTTTACCACCGCAATTTCTACAAGGAAGTACAGGACAAAAACAGAGTGTATTATGAATATTATCATCTGGACGGAACCGAAGAAATCCCGGCAGATTACAAGGAAATCTCCTTTGTCTGCTTGAGACCAGACGGATGTCTGGAACTTCCAAGCACACTCAGCATTGCCTGCCGGTCAGTTGCGAAACGACTGGACGGATTTGAGAATTTCCATTTCCACCAGTTGCGACACACCTACACAAGCAACCTCCTCTCAAACGGAGCTGCCCCAAAAGATGTGCAGGAACTGTTAGGACACTCTGATGTCAGTACCACAATGAATGTCTACGCCCACTCTACAAGAAAGGCAAAGCGGAACTCCGCCAGACTTCTTGATAAAGTGGCAGGCAACGACTAAATAAAAAATTCCCTTATTTCCCTTGCTGATTCCGCATAAGGGCAAAAATAAGGGAAAATACATATCATTTCACTATTTAAGGGGCTGGAAAGCCCGTAAAATAAGGAAAGTTCAAGAAATCTCTCCACAAATTTCGATTTGTATAACAGTAGTCTAACACACGTTGTTTAAAAATACTACAGCCAAGCCAATGTCTGTAATTTGCCCTAAAATTTCATTTTATGGAATTTGGACTACTTGACTTTCTAATTACATACGCAATTCGTGAAATGTATAATTATACTGTTGATACATCAGACACACAAATGTAAATAGGGACTAGAAAAATAAGATTTCTCTTATCTACGATGATGTTGGCAATTTTCAACATCACATTCGTTTCTTTCTTCTCCATGTCCACCTCTCCTCAGCATGTTTTTCTACGATAGTTTCTATTGCCTATGCAATCTCCTGCAAGTTTCCCTGGATCTCCATCGGCTTGTAATGTGGAGCATCTGCGATACCCTTTACACTGCCGTCCTCGGCGATCTCAACCTTTCCACAGAACACCATCAGGCGGAGAACATTGTTGATCTGAGTACAAATATGTTCTTAAAATTTATTACCTTTATCGAAGACCAGCATTTTTCGCCCAACAATGTATCCAGCCATCTTTTTTCCACCCTCATGCCTATGCTGACGGAAGATATCCAGTCCAACTTAGAGGGCAGTCTGACTGTTTTTGAAGAAAAAACGGTGCACTTCCCGTGCACCGTTACGTGATTTATAATTATTGCGCTGGTGGAATCATCCAACTTTCCAAATCCTGGTTCCTACATCCGGAGACCATGAGCAAGGAAGATCTCTTTGCCCAGTATCATACTATGATCTCCTTATTCTTTGCTACAATTTCTCCAGAACTGTCTTTGCCTCTGTAAGATAGTCATTCTCTACTGCATAGATTTCACCTGCGTCTGCTGCCTTGGCAAATTTCTGATCCATTGGAAGTTTACCGAGAACGGAAATACCGAGTTCTTTTGCGACATCCTCAATATGACTATCGCCATAAATATGAATCTCTTCATCGCAGTTTGGACATTTTACATAACTGTAGTTTTCAACAACACCAAGTACCGGAACGTCCATCATTCCTGCCATGTTATAAGCTTTCTTTACGATCATCTGTACCAATTCCTGTGGAGATGTCACAATCACAATACCATCTACCGGAAGTGACTGGAATACCGTAAGTGGAACATCACCTGTTCCAGGTGGCATATCAACAAACAAATAATCCACATCGCCCCACTGTACATCTGTCCAGAACTGCTTTACTGCACCTGCAATAACAGGTCCTCTCCAGATTACCGGCTGTTCTTCATCCTCTAAAAGAAGATTAATAGACATAATCTTTGTTCCATCTTCTGCTTCAATTGGGAATGTACCATTATCATCACCAATGGCCGGGCCGTGTACACCAAACATCTTTGGAATTGATGGACCTGTGATATCTGCATCCAAAATTCCTACCTTATATCCAGCTTTTGCCATCATAGATGCCAGTGAAGATGTCACAAAAGATTTACCTACGCCACCTTTACCACTGACAATACCAATCACATGTTTAATACGTGCATTTGGGTTTGTTTCTACCTCAAATGGATTTTTTTTGTTTGCTGATGCACAGCCGGCACAACTTTCTTTTGAACAAGTAGATGCACTAGCGCATCCTTTCTTTTCTTCTGCCATAATACTAATTTCCTCCCTTTTATACGCGTTTTTGCTTATTATCCATAATTGCTTTTAAAGACTCTGTATACGGAGTTCGTGCAACCCCATATTCTGTCACAATGCCTGCAATCAATTCATGGTCTGTCACATCGAATGCCGGATTAAAGATTTTAACATTTTCCGGTGCCATGCGCTTTTCATACCACATTTCTGCAATTTCTTCCGGTTTACGTTCCTCAATGACAATATCATCTCCCGTGGCGGTTGCCATATCAATCGTAGATGTCGGTGCACAAATATATACCGGAACATTGTACTGCTTAGCCACAGCGGCAACAACAGATGTACCAATTTTATTTGCTGTGTCACCGTTGGCAGCGACACGATCACACCCTACAAATACAGCATTCACCCAGCCGTTTTTCATAACCATTGCTGACATATTATCACAAATCAGTGTTGTATCCACACCAGATTCCTGCAATTCAAATGCAGTCAATCGTGCCCCTTGTAAAAGAGGTCTTGTTTCATCGCAAAATACATGCAAATGATAATCATTTTCTTCTGCCAGATAAATCGGTGCAGTTGCCGTACCATAACGTACTGCAGCAAGTTTTCCTGCATTACAGTGTGTCAGGATGCCATCGCCCGGCGAAATCAGTTCCATACCATATTCACCAATCTTGTGACATACGGCAATGTCCTCGTCGCGAATGACCATTGCCTCCTGATGCAATGCGTCAACGATGGCAGGAATATCCTCATTTGCATGGGCTGTCACCACACCTTCCATACGCTTTAGTGCCCAGGATAGATTGACTGCTGTCGGTCTGGATGAATCAAGATATTCCTTGTCCCGACAAAATGCAGCATAAAATGCATCATATGTTTTTGCATCATATCGACAAGACAACACATACATACCGATTGCAGCTGCAACACCGATTGCCGGCGCACCACGTACCTGTAACAGATAAATGGCATCCCAGATTTCTTTTGCAGTTGTCAGAGATAACATCTCAATCGTTCCCGGCAACTTGGTCTGATCAATGATCACGAGAGCCTTGTTCGCCTCATCCAATGAGACTGTATCGATTTCTGTAATTTTACCATCCATCTCATTTATCCCCCTATTATTTTCAACACCTATATTGTACTGAATTTACCCGGAATATACAAATGTGTTCCTCGGAAAGTGCAAAGCCGGGTAAGTGTGCGCGGGCAGGCAGAGACAGTGGGGCAGGGGCATCGGGACAGGGCACCGACAAAAGTCGCGAAATTCTGTGTTTCACAAAAAAGGCGGTCTGTTTTTGTTTATATGATTTGTCTTTGCAAAGTTAGACAGCCGGCTAGGATAATGTTCGTCTGCGACAGATATGAATGCATAGCGTATTAGAGATGCTTAGAACTTGTTATCACCATGTAACGAGGGTACATGGACGTACCCGAGAGGAGCAACCAAACAGGACGTTTGTTTGCTCCGGTTACTACATTTTTTATAGGACTAATCACAAGTTCTTAGCATCTCTTATATGCGGCGCCCCTGAATATCTGTCGCAGGCGGACATATCCGGCCGACTGTCGAAGCTGTGCAAGAGACAAATCACCTTCAAACAGACCGCCTCTTTTAGAGACACAACGAATTTGCTCCCAATTTTTGTCGGTGCCCTGTCCCGATGCCCCTGCCCCACTGTCTCCGCCTGCCGCCTGTCCGCGCACACCTTCTCCGACGCAAAAACGAGCCGATCGCATGATCGACTCGTCTTTTGAAAATAAGAAATGATGGGAAAGCAATTATTATGCTAACTCAGCCTTTAAAGCCTCTGTCAGCGCTGGTACGATCTTCTTGAGATCACCGACAATACCATAGTCAGCAACATCAAAGATCGGTGCATCTGCATCCTTATTGATCGCAATAATGATGTCAGATTCTTCCATGCCGGCAACATGCTGGATTGCTCCGGAAATACCGATTGCGAAATATACATTCGGACGAACTGTCTTTCCTGTCTGCCCTACCTGATAATCCTGTGCCAACCAGCCATTTTCAACAACAGCACGTGAGCAGGATACCATACCACCAAGAACATCTGCCAGATCCTTTAACATCTGGAAGTTCTCAGCACTGCCAACACCACGTCCGCCGGATACTAAGATCTTGGCATCCATGATATTTTCAACGGTTCCAACTGCCTTTACGATATCCTGGATCTCAACATACTTGTTGTTCTTGGTAAATCCAGGGTTGTAATTGATAACTTCTGCCTTTGCACCCTTGATCGGCTCGATCTTCTGCATAACACCAGGACGAACGGTTGCCATCTGTGGACGATTGTCCGGGCAGGCGATCGTTGCGATCGTATTTCCACCAAATGCAGGTCTTGTCATAAGTAACTGACCATGCTTTTGTGTATCCTCTTTTCCTTCCGGAACAGAAAGTGGGAAGTCACCGATCTCAAGCATGGTACAGTCTGCGGTAAGACCTGTCTTTACTCTTGCTGAAACGGTAGGTCCCAGATCACGTCCGATGGCAGTTGCTCCAACCAACATGATCTCCGGCTTATACTCATTGATAACAGAAGCAAGTGCATGTGCATATGGTTCTGTTCTGTATGTTTCAAGTTCCGGATCATCTACAACGATTACCTTGTCTGCACCATACTCAGCCAAAGAATCAACGAGATTTCCTACATTGTGTCCCAAAAGAACTGCCGTTACATCTGTTCCAAGATCAGCAGCCAGTTCTTTTGCCTTTCCGATCAATTCAAAGGCAATGGAACTAATTTCATTATCTACCTGTTGTGCGTAAATAAATACGCCCTTATATTCTTCTAATGCCATTTTATTCACCGTTTTCCTTCCAAATTAGATTACATGTTTCTCTTTTAATTTGTCCATGATATAAGATACGGATTCAGATGGATCTAATGTAACTTTCTCACCTGCGCCCTTGCGTACCTTGTCAGATGCCTTAGCGATCTTGGTAGGTGATCCCTTTAATCCAAGGTCAGAATCATCAACATCCTTTAAGTCTGCACGTCCCCATACGGTAACTTCTTTGTCATAGGCATCGAAGATTCCGCCAGGAGTCATATATCTTGGTGTATTTAATTCAGAAAGAGCGGTTACCAGACAAGGCATCTGTGCCTTTAAGATATGGTATCTGTCTTCATACTGACGCTTAACAATAACAGAGTCTCCTTCTACCTTGATATCTTCTGCATAGGAGATAACCGGGATTCCCAAGTGCTCTGCAATCTGTGGTCCAACCTGTGCAGTATCACCATCGATTGCCTGACGACCTGTGATGATAAGATCATAGTCAATGTTTCTCAGTGCACCGGCAATGGTTGTAGATGTAGCCCATGTATCGGCTCCACCAAGTACTCTGTCTGTAACAAGGATCGCATTGTCTGCTCCCATAGCCAACGCCTCACGAAGTACGTCATCTGCCTTTGGAAGACCCATGGTAAGAACGGTAACTTCTGCACCGATCTCGTCTTTGATTCGAAGTGCTGCCTCTAATCCGGCTTTGTCATCCGGGTTCATAATGGCAAGCATTGCTGCTCTATCAAGTGTTCCGTCCGGGTTGAACTTTACGCCGCCCTTTGTATCAGGAACCTGTTTAATACATACTACGATTTTCATGTATTCATTTCCTCCTATTTCTATTTCAGTAATGCACCAGAGATAACCATACGCTGAACTTCTGAAGTTCCTTCATAGATCTCAGTGATCTTGGCATCTCTCATCATACGCTCTACATCATATTCACGGATATAACCATATCCACCAAAGAGTTGAACAACCTCGGTTGTAACAGCCATTGCTGTTTCAGCAGCAAAAAGTTTTGCCTTTGCAGCCTCTACAGAGTAAACCTTCTGGTTTGCCTTTGCCATAGCGGCTCTGTAAACCAAAAACTGTGCAGCCTCAACACGGGTAGCCATATCAGCCAGTTTGAACTGTGTATTCTGCTGCTGGGCGATAGAACGACCAAACTGCTTTCTTTCCTTTGTATAAGCGATCGCACGATCCAATGCGCCCTCTGCAATACCAAGAGCCTGTGCGGCGATACCGATACGTCCGCCATCCAGAGTATGCATAGCGATCGGGAAGCCCTTGCCTTCCGGTCCAAGTAATGCGTCCTTTGGAATTCTGCAATCTTCAAAGATCAATTCATATGTAGATGAACCGCGGATACCCATCTTCTTTTCCTTTGTTCCGAAGGAGAATCCAGGTGCTCCCTTTTCTACGATAAATGCAGAGAAGTTCTTTTTCTTTCTGCCTCTCTTGTCTTCTGTCACACTTGTGATAGCGATAACAATATAAACGTCTGCGACTTTACCATTTGTGATAAAGCACTTAGATCCGTTTAATACCCACTCATCGCCATCAAGAACAGCCTTTGTCTGTGCCCCCTGTGCATCTGTACCGGCACCCGGCTCTGTAAGAGCAAATGCACCAAGTTTCTCACCGGTTGCCAAAGGCTTTACATATTTCTGCTTCTGTTCTTCGGTTCCGTATGTCATGATCGGGTCGATACAAAGTGATGTATGTGCAGAAACAATAACACCTGTGGTTGCACATACCTTTGACAATTCCTCTACACACATAACATAGGTCAAAGGATCACATCCCTGTCCGCCGTATTCCTTTGGTACCGGGATTCCCATAAATCCACTCTTTGCCATCTTTGCAACAGTTTCAGCAGGGAACTGCTCTGTCTCGTCAACTTCCTGTGCAAGAGGCTTTACTTCTGTCTCAGCGAACTCTTTAAATAAAGTACGCGCCATTTCATGTTTCTTATCTAAACCGAAATCCATGATCTTCATTCCTCCGTCTTTCATAAATAATATTCGATGATGTGCCCCGCCTGCATAGACGGGGCTTTGAAATCCTAATCTTACTGTGCGTCTACCGGTGTCTTGGTACGGTCTGCATTGTAAACATAGAAGCCTTTACCACTCTTTACACCTAAGTTTCCACCACGAACCATCTTGCGGATGAGTGGGCATGCACGATACTTACTGTCGCCTGTTTCCTTATAAAGAACATCCATGATAGCAAGACAGATATCCAAACCAACGAAATCTCCCAACTCCAAAGGACCCATTGGATGATTTGCGCCAAGTTTCATAGCGGCATCAATACCTGCGATATCAGATACACCTTCCATCTTGATAAATGCTGCTTCGTTGATCATTGGGATCAGGATACGGTTTACAACGAATCCTGCTGCTTCATTTACCTGAACAGGAGTCTTGCCGATCTCCTCTGCGATCTTCTTGATGGCATCTACAGTCTCAGCCGGTGTGTTCACACCTGCGATAACCTCGATCAGTTTCATACGGTCTGCCGGGTTGAAGAAATGCATACCAACCATAGGACGAGTCAGACCATTGCCGATCTCTGTGATAGAAAGACTGGATGTGTTTGATGCAAAGATACATTCCGGCTTTGCGATCTTATCCAACTCTGCAAATGTTGTCTTCTTAACATCCATATCTTCAAAAGCAGCCTCAACGATAAGGTCACAATCTTTGCAAAGGTCTTCCTTTAATCCAGGAGTGATCTTAGCAAGGATAGCATCTACGGCTTCCTGTGTTAATTTTCCTTTTTCTACCAGACGGGCATAACCTTTTTCGATCTTAGCCTTTCCGCTTTCAGCCCATTCCTGCTTGATATCGCAAAGTGCGACTTCATATCCATCGACCTGGGCAAATGCCTTTGCAATGCCCTGTCCCATTGTTCCTGCTCCAATAACACCAACCTTCATGTTAGCACCTCCGTAAAATATACTTTTAAAAATTTTTATTCATATTTTTCAACGATTGTTGAGCAGCCCATGCCACCACCGATACAAAGTGTAGCAAGACCTCTCTTAGAATCTCTCTTTTGCATTTCATGTAATAGGGTAACAAGGATACGGCAGCCGGATGCTCCAACCGGATGTCCCAGTGCGATCGCACCACCGTTTACATTTACCTTGCTCATATCAAAGTTCAGATCTCTTGCAACTGCGATTGACTGTGCTGCAAATGCTTCGTTTGCTTCGATCAGATCCATATCATCAATGGTAAGTCCTGTCTTAGCAAGAACTTTCTTTGTAGAAGCAACAGGGCCAACACCCATGATCTCCGGCGCAACACCGCCAAGTGCTCCTGCAACCCACGTAGCCATTGGTGTAACACCAAGTTCTTTTGCTTTTTCCTCGCTCATAACAACGATTGCTGCTGCACCATCGTTGATACCGGAAGCATTACCTGCTGTAACAAGTCCGCCTTCCTTACCTGAGCAGCAACGCAACTTAGAAAGTGATTCCGGTGTTGTACCAGGTCTTGGACCTTCATCCTTAACGAAATCAACCATTTCCTTCTTAACCTTAACCGGTACAGGAACGATCTCGTCATCAAACTTGCCCTCTGCGATAGCCTTTTCACATTTCTGCTGGCTGTTTGCTGAGAATGCATCAAGTTCTTCTCTTGTAATGCCATATTTATCACAAACGTTCTCTGCTGTGATCATCATATGATAATGATTGAATGCATCTGTCAAAGCATCATTTACCATAGTATCAATGATCGTTGCATTGTTCATACGATATCCGAAACGAGCCTTTGTCATAGCGTAAGGAGCCATTGACATATTCTCCATACCACCTGCTACAACGATATCAGCCTCTCCTGCCATGATCATGGTTGCTGCATCATTTACACATTTCAGACCGGATCCGCAAACAACGTTGATCGTGATTGCCGGAACCTCGATCGGAAGTCCTGCCTTGATCGCTGCCTGACGTGCTACGTTCTGCCCCTGTGCAGCCTGGATAACACATCCCATCTTAACTTCGTCTACCATCTCTGGTTTTACACCTGCACGATTTAATGCTTCCTTAATAACAATAGCACCAAGATCTGCTGCTGGTGTGTTGCTGAGTGCTCCCCCCATTTTTCCGATTGCAGTACGACATGCACCTGCTAAAACGACTTTCTTTCCCATGTTCTTTCTCCTTTTTATTTCTTATTTGCTGCTTCTCTTTTTTTACCATTCGTTATTTTTTTAACAAGCGAAAGTAAAAAAAAGAAAACAGCGTTTCCGCATGAACTTATAGTAGCACAAAATTATTCTTCATGCAAGCCAACTTTTTTACACTTGCGGCTTGCAAAATAGAATTGTCAGAATATTCACAAGTTTTTCGCCACATACTTTTTTGACCTGTTTCTTATCTTTGTTAAAAAATTATCAATATATGGGGGTTTGCCATTTTCATTTTCTATCTTAGCGTTGGAATTTCGCCTTATAATTGTGTCTTATTCAAACACAATTTGCGTAATTTTCGGAATTATTTTTCTTGCATCTATTACAAAAAAAGAGTTGGGATTTTACTATTTTGAGCAGGCGAACAGTCAAAACCTTATTTTAGGATTTTCGATAACATATCTTGTATTCAGAACAAATGTTTGATACGATAATTATAGGCTTTACAGCCTAAGGTGCTACTTCACTTGACGTGAAATGGCGGTTCGCTTTGCGCGGAGAGTATTACATAGCTCCGATTACATAGATTTATCTCTCTTTTTGAGGGAAATCTTACGAAAGGAGGTATGTGCTTATGCTGACCATCAGTGACTTAATCGCAGTGATTTCACTGTGTGCGACTTTTTACAGTCTGGGTTACGCTCATGGGAAGCGTGATTCCAAGGCACAAAAATAACCGCCCCAACCTGACAAGTTAAGCGGTTATTTTTACCCATTTTTCAGGCGAACCGTCATAGGTAGCACCTTTTCTATTATTATATTAACATCGCTTCTGCTCTATGTCAAACATCTATTCCACAGTTTATCGAAACTCTTATTTGTGCTAATACATCTGCCATTTTAGTTTGTTTCCCCTACGAATTTACACTGCTCTCAAACACTCCGCGGCTATTTTTATTTTGTTTAACAGTTTGTTGCCCCTACGAATTTACACTGCTCTCAAACGTATAGGAAAGTTTGTTCTCTTTCATATACGTTTGTTTCCCCTACGAAGTTACACTGCTCTCAAACACCACCAAGGATATAAGAAGTAGCAAACGTGTTTGTTTCCCCTACGAAGTTACACTGCTCTCAAACTATAATTGCGTTTTTAGTTCATCCGCATCGTTTGTTTCCCCTACGAATTTACACTGCTCTCAAACGACCAATATACGGCTTTTCCTACAAAGATAGTTTGTTTCCCCTACGAATTTACACTGCTCTCAAACGAAGATAAGGCTATTTTAGTCAGACGAACAGTTTGTTTCCCCTACGAATTTACACTGCTCTCAAACTTATATTAAGATAATTTCCAATTGACAATAGTTTGTTTCCCCTACGAATTTACACTGCTCTCAAACAACGGCTAGCCAGTATTAGACGACTGATCTGTTTGTTTCCCCTACGAATTTACACTGCTCTCAAACCGGTTATATGGCAAAGTTGGAAACGGTAAGGTTTGTTTCCCCTACGAATTTACACTGCTCTCAAACGAGCAGAGAGCAACAGCGAAGTATCTGGACGTTTGTTTCCCCTACGAATTTACACTGCTCTCAAACTGCGTATGTACCCCATATGAATATATTACTGTTTGTTTCCCCTACGAATTTACACTGCTCTCAAACTATCATTGAAGATTGTTGGGAATACCTGTGGTTTGTTTCCCCTACGAATTTACACTGCTCTCAAACTTGCTCGCATCTGTGTTCCACTGCTGCATCGTTTGTTTCCCCTACGAATTTACACTGCTCTCAAACCTCAAACCTCAAATTGCCCGAGAAAAATATCTGCGAAATATTTGTGTAACATCCCTAGTTTTTTTCGGAAACACTTTTATTTTAATTTAACATAAAATACATTGATCTGCATCCACTATAATTCTATGTTCTCGCTCTGAAATTGGATGTTCCATGGCATCTATGAATAAAACCGTATATCCACGATTTTGCACATCTTCAAAAAATTCTTCCATCTCTCCATCCGATAAATAACTTCTCAGATTGATCAGGAAAAACAACTTATTATGATCGTATATCTGCACCAGTTCAAAATAATCCAACAACTTTTCCCCCAGATTATCATAAACATTCTCCACTTCCACTCCTGCTGCCTTGATCAGGGATTCTATATTAACCTTTGAAAAACTTATATGGCCTGTCATCTCCGTGGATAATTCCAAAAGTAATTGCTCCCATTCTGCTACCAGGGTTGACATCTTCAAAAAATAATCTTCTCCTGTTGCCCGCTGTTGCATCCGATTGACAATCTTTGTTATGAGTCCTTTTTGATTCATATCAAAAGGGATAAACTGTGATATCATTTCTGCATGTTTTGCCATTGGAAGAACTTTATCCTCATTCGATAAAACTATTTTTCCTTCTGCTCCTTGCGACTGGTCAGCCAAATCATTTAGAATATCACACAATACTTTTTGATTCTCAATCACGATTGTCTGGCAACACCCCGCTTCACACGTAACTGTGCTATCTATTTGTGGAATATATACTTTCATAACACAACCAGCCTTTCCTCTGTATCGATCACATCGCCTGTATACTCTCCGACTACATAATCCATCTTGACAAATTGCTTTTCTGTTACAACCAGCGTCTGTATGATTCCCTGTGACGGTTTATTCTTATGAATAAGCAACTTAATCGAATTTTCCATAGATGGGCTTGTCATCATTTTGCAATATACAGATTCTTGCAACATAATAAATCCATTTTTTATCAACAGTTTTCGAAACTGCCGATATTGCCGTTTGTCTTCCGTTGTAAATGTCGGTAAATCAAAAAAGACTAACATCCTCATAAATCGAAACCCTGCCATTTTATCTCCCAAATGCTTTCGCTACAACATACCATAAAACTTTATAAGCGAAGCATCTCCATCATTAATTGCATCCAATACGCTTTTTGTATATATCTTAATAGCATTCATTACAAACTGACTCTGTCCATCAATACTCACTTTTTGATCCATGATGCGCCACATTTCATGTTTTTCTTCTGTATCAAATTCCACCGGCTGCATTTGATATACAAGCCGATCGACCAAAATACGAAATGGTTCCATCAGATCACTGGACAAATTAAAATGATTGAACATATTATTGTGAAAGATTCCCAATTGTGTCAGATATCCATTCGCACTGATTTCCCGATTAAATGCCGAAAGAATCATGCTATAACCATAGTTTAGCGCAGCATTGATGGCTATATCGGCACTTCTGGTAAATTCCATTCCAAAAAGTGCATTAAAATACACCTTTGCAGCGTGTCCTTCACGATTCGTCGTATCCGCAAGTTCAATCTGTTCTGTATAACCGGATAGCATCCTTGCCTGCTCCAAACATCCTATTTCCAAGAGAAAATCTGCCTGTTTTCGTATTTTTTCACTTACAATATCTCGCCAGATACTATCTTTCACCGTCTGTTCCCACGCTATTTGTGAACGAATCTTGGCTGAACTGTCATGGCAACCATGATGAGGTACCAATTCCGCAATAGGATTTCGTTTTGCATCACAGAAGATTACTTTTATTTTCTTTTCCGTCAACGCCGCAATCAAGACACCTGTCATAGAAACTGCAGGATTCTCTATAAGAAGCACCGCTATTTCATCTAAAAGAACACGTTTTGTCTCCAATCCACGTACGACCAGATACCCCATCTTGTAATCTAATTTGGATTGACTTTCAATGACTACCACTCGCCAACTCATACATACTCCAAAATGTTATCCGAAACCACTTCCCACAATCCAGATGCCGATTGATCAATAATGCGTACATCTGAATAATTCTTTTTCCAGTTTGATACTGTACTACTAAAATTCACCGTTGCAGCACTATGCGCTTTTCCACCTATTTTTTCCAGATTACATCCCGCCGTCATTCTGCCAAACACCTGATGAATATTTAACAACACCTGACACTGTTCTATTACATTACATCCTATAAACCGTTCCCTCCCATCTATAAGAAGTTGTAATGGAGAGTTGATTCGTTTTTTGTAAATGGTATTTTGCAATTTATCTATATAGAGGTCATATAATTTCAAATTATCCTCTGCCTGCACTACATCATAGTCCACATCATAAACGTATCGTGGGTTATTGGATACTTTTTCCGTTAACCTCTCTACTTTTTTCAGATAATACTTCCAGTATTCATCCGACGAAAACTGCATAATTGGCTGTGCAATCAATTTTGTCCCACCACTAGCAACACCTGTAATACATGCACGAAATCCGTCCAGTGATAGCACTGTATTTACCTTCCATGGTCGCATACCTAATGGAAAAGTCACGTCGTCTACCTTCTTTCCTAAAATGCGTTGCAATCTGTCTTTTGCATATTCTTTTGCGAAGGATGCATCTTCTAAAAATCGCTTTCCATATATTAACTCAACAGATAAAATCATCAATGCTGTCTTTTTCTCAGCCTTATAGCGTACCGGAATAAAAAACATAACCCCCGCCTTATTGTAGCCACCATATTTTTCCGTTGGGAGTCCTGCCTTTAATGGTATCAAGTTTGCTCCCTTCTTTACTGGTTGCTGGTCGAATAATCCACCAGTCTTAAAACTTGCATACTTGGTAAAGTGAGCCGTATTCTTCTTTGCTGTTTTAAGTACTCGCGGTAACATTTCTTCCTTGTTCCAAACAATTTGATCCTGACATTTAACAGTGTATGTAAATAATGTTTTCGTCTTAACACTATACCTGGACTCGACACGGAACCATTGACGCGAAAATCGCATATGATACACATTTCCTACCACCACGTTCAAATACGCATCCACCGCATGATGCAGATCGTTATATGTACGTGATTTATACAGATCAAACTCATGTCTAAACTCAGAAACCAGTCCTGCCTTAGAATAAACAATTATCGTCTGTGGAAATCTTTCCTTCAGCAATTCGGCTACTACTTTTGTGGACTGCGACGTTTCTGTCAACTGACGGTTGATAAATCTATACTTTTCGTCCTCTGTAAATGGAGTTGAGCGAATCAGTCGTTTGTATTTTTCATCTGAAATGGTTCCCAAATGATGCCAGTATGCCCATGTACTTTGCATTTGGTTGCGAATTTCTGCTTTGATCGGATAAACATCTTGTTTTGCACCATTTTCCTCTGACAGCACTAATACCTTATTATTGATAATGCTGTCATCCTTAACATATGCCTGTGGATATATATGATCGATATCGTATTCTTTGGAACCTGCCATTAAACGCTCAATCGAGATAGGAGTTCCGCTATATGCCGATTTCCCGAATTGCATAAAATATAAAAACAACCGATCACTTTGTAAACGATTATCCACGTATTCGCCCATGGTCTCTAACTGATGTTTCAAATCGCGAACATCCTCTTCCCGGCACTTTGCATAATAATCCAGAATCTGCTGATAACGTGATTTTGTCCGTCTTCCTTTTTGCTCTGGTAATCCTCCTCTCGCCATCTCAACAAAGATTTTTTCAGGTGTTCCAAATGCTTTTTCAATATCTTTTACGATATCTAGGGTACGATATATTGGTCTTCTAACTGCATTTGATACATACATTTCATCTAAACGTTCTTCTAATGTCTGCTTTCTTCCCGTATAATACTCTTTTCTGCATGCATCAATTGTCTCTACAAAAGTATATCGTTCTGATAACAATTCCATCAGATTATCATTGGTTTCCCACATCATGTTGATAATGGTCGCTATCTCTCCTGTTGCTTTGCAAACCCCTTCCATGCCAGTTAGGAATTTGCGTGATAGTCTTCCAAAATCTTTGGTTTTTATTTTGCAAATATATGTGACATCTTCATCTGACAAATCCGGATAATTCTTTCGTAACCACTTTCCTACACGACCTTTATCTTCTGCATACGAAGATCTCTCAATAATCCGCTCCACTTCCTGTTCACTCAGTATCTTCTTATCCAACAATCGCTTGAAAGAAAGATAGGAAGATAATGATGATTTGATCGTCACATCAATTCCGCTCAGACTCTCTCTGTGATTTTTATCTAAATATCCATTACTGATCAAATAATCCTCAATCTGCTTTTTCTTTACACGCTTATATTTTAAGAAAAGACATGTATATAGTCCCTGCTTGGCTTCTACCGGTATCTTTCTACCATCTATTTTTAGATTATTTATCTCATTCAAAACCATGAACTTCTGATAGCATAAAGAATCCTTCGGCAAAACTGTTTCTCCTGGAAGATATGTACATTGATTTGTCATCTTTTTTATGAATGCTTCTTCGCTCGCATCATCATCGATCATGCTCTGAAAATTCCAAGGCAAAATTTTTCCTGCTTTGCGCTGAATCCATGCAAAATCAGAATTTGTATTCAGTGGTCCAACATAATATGGGATTTTAAACTTAAATACACTTAATATCTTATCTTTATTTGAAATTCCATCTTCATTCTGTTTTAAAAATGGTAAATACTTGCTTGCATTGTCCAGAATTTTCTTTAATTCATATTCATACAACTGATGCGGAATCACACGATTATCCGTATTTTTTTGTTTTGGCAAAAACTGTCGTAATTCCAGCCGCCCATACATCTCCTGATAAGCGGCTTCATCCTCTTCATCTGGCTGAATTTTCCCTACTATTTTTTCAAGAAACTTCGAGAAAGTTTCAACATCCGCCTTGCTTTTGATCTGGTCTGCGATCTCTCGGTTGACATGATAGGAATAGGCCACATAGTTGTTATTTCGTGCTTCACGAAAGACCATATCATATTTTGTTGGACAGTACTTACGTATAAAGTATTTTAATGTCTTAAGATCCGCTTTATGCTGCTCATATATTTTCACTTTTGCCTCCGAAATCGTTGTAATTCCGGATTCCGCATCTAAAACTTCTGCCAGCACACTCCAATCATGTAAATTGCGTAATACAGAAATCAGTTCATAATCATCTCCGATATTGACCATGATCTCCGCCATTTTATCATCATCCATCTCAAGTGAAAGAGAGCCAAAGGCTTCATACTCATCTTTTCCATATAAATCCTGTAATTTACAAGTTCCTCCAGCCAGTAAACGAATAATATGATATTCACTGTATGGAAAAGTTTCGCTTACATTCTTATTGGGCTTTCTATCATCCAATATAGTTGCCGCTAGAAGATTATGTTTTTCTGTCACTCTCACATGCTCTTTTAAAATCGCACCAATAGCCTGCGCATCTGATGACCACGGATTTTCAAAACCATTTTCTATAAAAAATCCCAGAAAATTCTGATATACTTCCTGAATATCCAGCAATGAATCCATATGTTCCACGCTGATCTGATTCAAAAAATGTCCTCTGTGCGCAACTAACCATGCACATGCTAAATATACCAGCCTCACATCATGTTTCTTTTTATCATGCATTAAATCCGAAATAAGATGATGAATTGTCGGATATTCTCCCATATATTGAACGTCTGTATATTCCTTATCATTAAAGAAAATATACCTGTCTGCTGTATCTTCACGCCATAAATAACTCTCTGATAAACGCAGGAAAAAGCGTGAATCAATTTTTGAGATCTCATCTGCAAAGATTTCCTGCAAAAGTTGCACGCGCTGTTGTCTTCGATCCAGTCTGCGTCGCGCAGAGCGAAAATTTCTACGCTCATCACAAAGGGCAGCAGCACTAAATACATGACTGCCCCATGCATCACTCCCATGAAACTTTAACAAACGATATTCTGTGTCTGTCACAGCATAGCCCACAGAATCCGTTCCAATGTCCAATCCTAAATAGTACTTTTTCTCATTTTTCATTTGACATTCCTCCATCTTTGCGCTACCATACAAATGTAAATTGTAGTTCCCCTACAAATTTACACTGCGAGTTCAAATAAAAATTTATTCAATTCACTGGTTTTTCCAGCAGCACAGGGTGTGCTTAAAGGCTTCATATAGAAGTCTTTTTTTATTATAAACACTAATCAAAATTTAATAAATCATTTTCTCTTTCTTATAGCACAAAAACGCGGACACCTTCCCTCAGAAAAGTATCCACGTTTTTTCTAATTTGCTCCCCAATTTCTAAAGAACGCATGATTTCCAATCATAGTATATCCCGTGATGCCGTAATAATCAGCCCACTTCTTGGTCATGAAAAAGAGCCAGTCGCCCGACCGGTAGCCATTCAAAACCTGTCTGGCGGCATTGGTGCAGGATTCATTCGGTCCACGCTCCAGGATCAGGGCTAGATGCCCGTCTCGTACCGGCTGGAACTGGTTGGTCTGATAAATGACCCCCGATAAGGTATTCGGGAACAGGGAACTCTTGACTCGGTTCATAATAACGGTTCCGACTGCCAACTGTCCTGCATAGGACTCGCCTCCGGCTTCTGCCTGGATGATCGCAGCCATCAGTTTCAAGTCAGCATCCGAATAAGAGATCGAGCCACCGGTATTTTCCGTAGGAATCTGCGGTGTATTGCCCACATCTCCTGCATTACCTGCATCGGATCCATCACTGCCGCCTCCACCTGTAGTTCCCCCTTGCTGCTGTTGTTGCTGCAGGATCTGCTGTGCCAGGGCTGCCTGCGCTGCTGCTGCCTCTCCCTCTAATGCTGTCTCATTGTCCCGGAACTCTTGGATCTTGGCATTGTATTCTTCCACGGACATCTGTGCCGCTGATACTTCCCCCTTCTTGGCACTGTAGGCATTGCCGGCATCATTGACCAGATCGTCAAGTTCATCCTGCTTTGCAGAAAGCGTATCATTATAGGCAGAAAGTTCTGTCTTTTTATCACTAAGTGCTGCCGACTTTTCCTTGATGGTCTCCTGCAACTTTGCATAGGAGTTCATCATCTTTCGGTCATAGGAAGTGATAGAGGACACATACTCGGCTCTCTGCAAAAATTCTACCATGGAGCCACTTTCCAGAAGGGTGGTCAAAAGCGACTGGGATCCGTTCTCATACATGTATTGGATACGGGTCTTCATCCCCTCATACTGTTCAGCCTCTGCCGCCTCTGCCTCAGCCAGTTCCTTTTCCAACTGACTAATGCTGGCATTGGCAGATTCGATTGCATTTTGTGTATCCGTGATCTCCTGGTTGACGCTCTGCAAACGCTTGTTATATGAGTTATAGGTCGCGCCAAGATCATCTGCCTCGTCCTGAAGATCGTCAACAACTTTCTGTGCATCGTTCTTCTGGCTCTCTGCCTCGTCCTTTTTCTTTTTGTTTTCTAATTGTTCCTGTCTGATCTCCTCCAGAGACTTAGCGTAGACATTGCCTATGCCCCCTGCGCTCCACATCACGCAAAAACACAAGAAAAGAACCAGACACTTTTTCCAAAGTTTTTTCATATCAAACCTCATCTTTATCGGCAGGATGTAGAGATTGCCTCGATCGCAACCGCACCGCCCCGCACGATCTCAACCTTGCTCTTGAACTGCTTTTTCAAAAGTGTGATCAGATCGTCATTTCTGTGGTCTGTCAGCGTACATTCCAAAAGTACACTGTCCTCGCCGATGTCCGCCACTTTAACATTTCCATTGTTGACGTTGAAGACCTGCGCGATTCGAAAGACTTCTTCCTTGCCCTCATTGTCAAGCCCCTTGACCTTGGCATAAAGGATCTCTTTCATGTGCAAAGGCACATGCGTCAGGTCGATCACCTTGATGACTTCCACCATGCAGTTTAACTGCTTTTTGATCTGTTCAAAGGTGATGTCATCACTGGTAACACAGATAGTCATGCGCGAGACATCTTCATGCTCGGTCGTGCCAACGGTAAGACTTTGTAAGTTATAGCACTTTGCAGAAAAAAGACCGGACACCTTCGCCAGAACGCCCACCTGATTTTCTACATAGAGTGCAATCCATCGATTTTTCATTCCCATATCTGACACCTCCTACTTCAAAATCATTTCGCTCATAGGATTACCGCTCTTTACCATAGGAAGAACAATCTCCTCTGTTGCAATCATAAACTCTATCACCGTAGGTGCATCTGTCCGCTCTTTTGCCTCAGCCAGCGCCGCTTTTGCCTCCTCCAAAGAATTCACGCGCTGTCCATGCGCCCCATAACTCTCAGCCCATTTCACAAAATCCGGGACATATGGCGGGCACGCTTCATTCGGTCCCTTGCAACCGTCCGGACATCCGATCTGTCGGCGCAGACAGGTGATCTCATAACGCTTGCCATAGAACAACTGCTGCATCTGGCGCACCATGCCCAGATAATTATTATTCAAAATACAGATGGTCAGTGGCACTTTTTCGCAAATAGCGGTCGCCATTTCCTGCATGTTCATCTGCATGCCGCCGTCTCCCGTAATACAGACAACATCCTTGTCCGGTGCTCCGATCTTGGCGCCCACTGCTGCCGGGAAACCAAAGCCCATGGTGCCCAGTCCGCCGGATGTGATCATCTGCTTGCCTCTCGGCATGGTAATATACTGCGTTGCCCACATCTGGTGCTGTCCGACATCCGTCACGACAATTCCCTGTGGGAAAGTATCGTTGATGGCTTCCATGATCATCTGTGGCGAAAGTCCATGATCTCGTCGCATTTCCAGCGGATTTTCTTCCTGCCACATGCCAATCTTTGCCAGCCACTTGTCCGTATTCTTGGCTTCTGCCCATTCCACCAGACGTTCCAGCGCGATCTTGGCATCCGAAACGACCGGCACATCCACAACGACATTTCGTGAAATAGAAGATGCATCAATATCCAGATGTACGATCTTTGCCTTTGGTGCAAATTCGTTCAGATCGCCCGTGATCCTGTCGTTGAATCTTGTGCCAACCGAGAAGAGAACATCGCATTCGCTGACCGCCATATTTGCGGCATATCTGCCATGCATACCGCTGTTCCCCACATATAAAGGATGGTCTGTTGGGATGGCTCCCTTGCCCATAACGGTCGTGACAACCGGTATATGCATCTTTTCCGCAAAGGTCGTCAAAAGTTCCTGTGCCCCTGAGATATTAACACCGCCGCCTGCTAAAAGCAAAGGCTGCTTGGCTGATTTTAAGATCTTGTACGCCTTTTTCAACTGCCCGATATGTACGGTCTCATTTGGCTTGTAGCCTCGGATATCCACATGATCCGGATATCCTGCCGGTCCGTTCTGGGTCTGGATATCCTTTGGGATATCGATCAATACCGGACCCGGCTTGCCGGAACTTGCGATCTGAAATGCCATCTTTATGATCCTTCCCAGATCCTTGCGGTCACGCACGGTCACACCATATTTTACAATGCTTCTCGTCATACCAACGATATCAACTTCCTGAAAGGCATCGTTTCCGATCAAGTTCTGCGGCACCTGACCGGTAAAGATGACAAGCGGAATACTGTCGTAATGTGCATCTGCGATACCGGTAATCGTATTGGTTGCCCCCGGTCCACTGGTCACCAGACATACACCGACGCGTCCTGTTGCTCTAGCGTATCCTTCTGCCTCATGGATCAGCGCCTGCTCATGGCGAGGCAAAACAACATGGATTGAATCCTGCTTGTACAACTCATCCACAATATCGGTTACCATTCCGCCCGGATAAGCAAAAATAGTATCTACGCCTTCTTCCTGTAATGCTTTTACAAATAATTTTCTTCCCGTGATGTCCATATTATGATCAACCTCTCTTATATATCTGATAGGTGTAGATTACATCAAAGTAAGTCTGCTCCTCGCTCTCCTCAGTCATCGACCATGCCGGATCTTTTTCCAGATTTGGCAAATGTGCGTCGGCTTCATAGGCATAATCGATTTTTGTGATATAGGCTGTATCGCAAAGATCCAGCATCTGCCGGTAAATACTGTCTCCACCGATCACATAAATATCCTCGGAATTATATTTTTGCAATTCTTCCTGCAATTCGTCCATGGAATGTACGATCACAGCTCCTTTGACCTCATAATTTGGATTTGCCGTCAATACAATATTGATGCGGTCTTTGAGGGGTGCCTGATTTGGAAAACTCTCTAAAGTCTTTCGTCCCATGACAACGACATTTCCTGTTGTCATCTGACGGAAACGCTTCATATCCTGCGGGATACGGATCAAAAGTTCGTTGTTCTTGCCAATAGCCCAATTATTGTCTGCTGATGCGATGATGTTCATATATCTACTCCTTATACTGCAATCGGTATGTTCTTGATCTGTGGTCCGGTAACATAATCATCTAAACGGATGTCATCCTCGGTAAAGGCATAAAAATCCTTGATCTCCGGATTCAGCCAGAACTTTGGTGCCGGATGCTGCTCTCTGGTAATCAGTTCCTGCACGAGTGGAATATGTCTGTCGTAAATATGTGCATCTGCGATCACATGTACAAGTTCTCCCACTTCCATATCACACACCTGTGCCAACATATGCATAAGCACGGCATACTGACATACATTCCAGTTGTTGGCTGCCAAAACATCCTGTGAGCGCTGGTTTAAAATGGCGTTGAGCACCAGTTTGTCACTGCCCGGTCTTGTCGTCACGTTAAATGTCATCGAATATGCACAAGGATATAAATGCATCTCTGACAGATCCTGATGTACATAAATATTTGTCATGATACGACGTGAAAAAGGATTGTTTTTCAGATCATAAATCACGCGGTCTACCTGATCCATCATACCTTCTTTATACTTATGCTTTACCCCCATCTGATAACCATAAGCCTTGCCGATCGAGCCTGTCTCATCTGCCCATTCATCCCAGACACTACTCTTGAGGTCATGGATATTGTTGGACTTTTTCTGCCAGATCCAGAGCATCTCATTGGTACAACTTTTGATGGCTGTTCTACGAAGTGTGATAGCCGGAAATTCCTTTGACAGATCATAGCGGTTCACGACACCAAACTTTTTTATGGTATAAGCGCTTGTGCCATCCTCCCATTTTGGTCGCACCTTTTCTCCCTCCGTGCTGATGCCATTCGTTATGATATCATTGCACATATCTACAAAAATCTGATCTGCTAGACTCACTTGTCATTTCCTCCCATCTTTATGTCAAATCATATATCATTTCTATCAATGTATAGCAATGCAATATTATTATTTATTGTAGCGAATTTATCCCAGGAGCGCAACAAAAGAAGTTGCCTTTTGTCGCAAAAAGGATTATATTTATAGAAGAAATTAATCGAAGGAGTAAGACAGAATGAGCCAGGAAAAAGTTGACTTACGCAAAGAACAGAAACACAACCGTAAGAAGATCCTCAAAAAGCAAAAGATGGAACACATCCTTCTTGCTGTAGGCGGTATTGTTGTGGCAGTCGCTATCGTTGTATGGGCAGGATTTTCTGCACACACAAAATACGAGGAGAAAAAGGCTGAAACCCCTACTTATTACAGTGTAGATACCTCAGATCTGACAGAGTATCTTTCTTCTTTGCAAGACTAGTTCATATACATATTGATACAAGACATACAGGCACTTCACAAATTCATGTTGTGAAGTGTTTTTTTATGCATTTTTCACAGGCTATTGACATATCCTAGCAAAGCGTGTTATAAGTGTACTAGTACAACTAATACAGTTTCAGGAATGGTAAAGGTGGTGATTCCTTTTATGATTCAACTAAACTATCGGGACTCCAAGCCCATCTACGAACAGATCAAGGATGGCTTAAAGCGTCTCGTGATCACCGGAGCGATTGCTACCGATGAAAAACTTCCCTCCGTGCGCGAACTTGCAAGCCAGTTGGCGATCAATCCCAACACCATCGCCAAGGCGTTCCGTGAATTAGAGCAGGAAGGTTACATCTACACGATCACAGGCCGTGGCAGTTTTGCTGCAGACAGAAAAGATATTTCAGCCGGGAGGAATGACGAATTGCTAAAAAAATTTGACGAGATCGTAAAAGAACTTCTCTTCTTAAGCGAAGACAAGGAGCAATTAAAAGAACGCATTGAAGTGCTGGCAAAAGGAGGTGGCAAAGATGATTCAGATCAATAATGTTTCCAAAGCTTTCCATGGCACACAAGCCCTCGACCATTTGCAGATGCATGTACCTAAGGGTACCATCTATGGTCTGGTCGGTCCCAACGGTGCCGGAAAGTCCACTATCATCCGTCATATCGTCGGTGCCTACCGCCCAGACGAAGGCGAGATCCTCATTGACGGTGAAAACATCCGGGAAAATGCTTCCATTAAAGAAAAAATTGCCTACATCCCAGATGAGATCTTTTATTTTTCGCAAGCGACCACGCTTGATATGATGCATTACTACAAGGGCTTATATCCGAGTTTTGACGAGCAGTATTTTTATAAGATCTGCAAGTGTTTTCCTATGTTAAACCTCAAGAAACCTATCCGGTCTTTTTCCAAGGGTACCATCAAGCAGGTGGCATTTGTTCTGGCTCTGTCCATCCATCCTGCCCTGCTCGTTTTGGATGAACCGGTCGATGGCTTGGATCCAGTCATGCGCCGACAGATCTGGAGCCTGATCATGGGCGAAGTTGCTGATCGTGGAACGACCGTACTCGTCTCCTCACACAATCTGCGTGAGTTGGAAGACGTCTGCGATCACATCGGCATCCTAAGCCATGGCCGTATCATATTGGAACGCTCTTTAGACAATTTACAGAGCAGTGTCACCAAAGTGCAGGTTGCCTTTGACGGCGATCTTCCACCGATCCCGGAGGGACTGCAGGTTTTACATTCCGTGACCAACGGGCGTGTTTCTACCCTGATCTTAAAAGGTCAGCCACGGGAGGCGCAGGAAAAAATGGCAGCCTTGCATCCACTGCTTTTAGATGTTCTTCCTCTGAGCCTGGAAGAAATCTTTATCTATGAAATGGAAGGAGAACATTATGAAGTCAAAAACATCCTTTTTTAACAAGACCATATACAGGAAAAATCTGACTCGCTTTGTGGCTTTTCCGCTTCTTTACTTTGCATTTCTTTTTATCAGTATGTCCTGCAATATGCTCGTAAACCGCCTGAATATGCAAAAGTCCCCGGACGCCTATATCCAGACCCTAAAAACACATCAGGATTTGTATGAAGGGGTGATGAACGGAAATGTACCAATCTTTGTTGCTATTTACATGATCTTAGTGACCTTGGCTGTCTTTTCCTATTTATACCAAAGACGGTCCTGCAACATGATGCATGCTTTCCCGGTCAACCGTAAGATCATGTTTTCAACCGGTATTGCTTCTATTTTGACGCTTACTCTCCTGCCGCAACTGGCAGTAACCCTGATCAATACCATCCTCTATCTTGTCTTTGGTGCCGGAAGTCTGGTATGGATTCCATGGTATTGGATGCTTTGCATGATTGCTTATGATCTATGCTTTTTAGGCATAGCCCTGTTTACCGCCATGATCAGTGGACAGTTGATTACAAATTTCATCTTCTACTGGATCTTCAATTTTATGTTTATGGCGGCTGAGGTCGTGATCCGCGTGCTTTTATCCTTCCTTTGTTTCGGTGTTTATTCTTCGGATATTTTCCGGAACAAACTGCTCTGTATGACGCCGTCAGCCTATCTGCCGCATCATACCGGAATTTATATCAATGATGCCACCTACCGGATCTATCATATCCTGCCGGAGGCTCTGCCTACCCTGCTGGTCTATGCCTTAGTCGGCATTGGGCTTTCCGGACTCGCTTACCTGCTTTACCAGCATAAAGCCTTGGAAACCTGTGGTGATTTTATCGCAGTGCCATTTATGAAACCGGTATTTACACTGGGTATGACCTTTTTCGCCTCATTATTGGCAACCGTCGGCATCGTTTATGCCTTAACCAATCTTCTTCCCGAGAATGAGACGGTATTTTTTATCAGCATCACGATCCTATGTCTCGGCATCGGTGTGATCCTTTATTTCATAATACAGATGCTGATCGACCGAACCAGACATGTATGGAAAAGGCGGTACATGGAATACTGCTGCATTTACACCGGCGTCATTTTCGCCTTCCTGCTCTGCGTGCGTTTTGATGTATTTGGTATCGAAAGACAGGTTCCGACAGCATCCGATGTTTTTGAAGTAGACATGACGATGGGAGAGACCACCTATGCTCTTACAGATGCCGATGAGATTGCAGATTTCATTTCGATCCACAAAGAGATCATAAATGAAAAAGAAGAACTTTTAGATTATTCCAGACATTGCAGCGAGCCTTATGGATTTTTGGATATTTCCTACCATTTAAAAGACGGCAGTTCACTGAGCCGTTCTTACCGTCTGCCGGATTATGCCGGCAAGTCCGAAGCATATCAGAATACCTGTCAAAATCTCCTGTCACTCTTTAACGACAAGGATGCCATCTTGACCCATGGTATTTCAAAAAACTATGCAGAGCTTCAGGCAGAGGATGTGACTTTTTATCCTTTTGACGCCCCGGACGATGGATCTGAAGAAAAGACTTATACGAATGTCCAGTTGCAAAATCTCTATGAGGCATTTGTGCAGGATATTAAGGAAGGCAACTACAAGATCACAGATCTGGACGCCAGCGCGCCATGCTACTCGGATTCCTTCGATCTTGTCCTAAGATCCCCGGAACCGATCCTGTTGGATCGCACCAAGTATTCCTTCTACTACACCGGTCGTTCTTCCTTAAGTTTATTTACAAACTACGTTAGCGTCACCGGCGCCCTGTCTCCGGTATCCAAAATGGCGGTCGCTGAGGAGACCAAGGAAGCCGTTGCCGCAAATGGAGATATGACCCTATCCACAGCAGGGGAAGTCTATATGTTTACTGATGAGTAAAATATAAGTTACCATAATATAAGAAAAACCATCTTCGCGACCGCACTAATCGGGGCGAGATGGTTTTTCTTTGTCTTAACAATCTCCTTATTACGCAAAAAAGGAACGAATCAAATTCGTTCCTCATACAAGAGC
>ENA-ORCN01000696-ORCN01000696.1-human-gut-metagenome-genome-assembly--contig:-NODE-696-length-26925-cov-8.514303_pt1 | contig 26925 bp, 24 predicted proteins | sample MGYA00242984_ERZ507984 | MGnify/ENA primary metagenome ERZ507984 (study PRJEB26167, sample SAMN06115395) | human gut metagenome | host: Homo sapiens | place: China:Hubei | collected 2016-05-19 | study... | reverse complement strand
TGAATATCAAAATCGTCCTCAACGACTAAAATCCTTTGCATGGTAACACCTCCAAAAATAGCGTATCATAGATTTTTGTGATTAAAGTGTAGTTTTCAAATTTTCTTTCTGTTATTATACCTTGGCCGTGTAACATCGGCAACCTTGTCAGCATACAATAAAATACTACTAAAACATAAAACTGTGTTTCGTTCTCATAGTCAAACCCGAAATGTAAAATAATATAGGGGTGATATGAGAATGTACCAAGACACCAGACGGCTTGACTTCCACGCATTAGGCCGGGAGATCAAGCGCAAGAGAGAGGCGAAAGGCTGGACACAAGAATACCTTGCACAGCTTGTAGACCGTACCCCTCGTTCCATCATGTATTTTGAGAACCGGGGTCAGCATCCGAGCCTGAACACCTTTTACCAAATCGTCACCCTGTTGGACATTTCCGTAGACCAGTTTTTCTATCCTGACAGGCAGAACGGCGAAAGCGACTGCCGCCAGCATATTGATAGGCTGCTCAATACAATGGACGAAAAGGAATTGACGGTCATGGAGGCCACAGCAGAGGGACTACAAAAAGCCAGAGAAACGGAGGTCAAGTAAGAGGGCCTTCGTTTTTCTCGTTTTTAGGGGACTTTTCGAGGGTACCGCTAAATGGCAAGCAATGCAAGTGTCAAGACACTTGCGAAAAATGCTTGTTGAGGGCAGCGCCCCCAAACCCCGAAATCCGCTCCGTTCGGAGCTGGCAGCGCATCCGTTGGATGCTTATAGAGCGGGAACAGCTTATCGCTGTTTCTGCTCTTTTTCATGTTCCGCCTCACGCGGTTCCGCTCCAAGAATTTTTGCGACGTTGGCCTGCACGGTCAAAAGCTCCTGCATCTCCTGTTTGGCTTTTCGGTAATCGGGATATGCCGCCTTTTTCTCGGATAGCAGCTTGGCGTATTCCTCCTGCAAGCACTTGACGGTGGGGAGCTTTTTGACGTTCAGCTCTTGAAATGCTCGTTTTGCGCTGCGATGCAGCAGGATCTCCGCCTCATGCTCTGCCAGAAACTTTTTTGTATAACCGCTTGCTTTGTACGCATCGAAAGTCTTTTTCGTTTTTGCAAAGTTGACGATATGCCCGCGCAGGACAGCGATCTCCGCCATGCGCGCCTCTGCCGATTTGATCTGCGCAGACAGCGCATGGAACTGTTCCGTCGCTACCTGTGTTTTCTTCTTCAAATCAGCGTAATTCATCAGATCGTGTTCTTTCAGATATGTCATCGTCTGACCGAGCTGCTTCGCGTTAAACTTGGATGCCCAGCGTTGGTAGCCGACGCCCTTACCGGCACGGATTTTAGCGTCAATATCAATCAGTAGGCTCGGCGTTTGGGGCGCACCGATTATAGCCGTTCTCTGCGGCGTATGCTCCTGTCTGCCGAGGATCGCATCCAACAGCGCAGCTTCCAGATAGTTCTCCCCAAGCCGGTCTGCACGGATGAAGCGTTCCCAGCCTGCGCCTCGAAAGGAAAGCGTCTTTCCACGCCGTTTGACCTCGCAGCCGTTTTCGGCAAGCAGTGCAACAAACGCATCCCAGTCGGCAGGCTTTTGGGAAAGCGCAGCGTCGATTGCACTGCGTACTTGTTCCAGTTGCGTCGGCTCTGCACGTTCGCCGCGCCACTTGTTGTAGCTTTTGCCGTGCCGGTTTGGATGCTCAACAATAGACAAACCGTTCTCCGCGCAGATCAGATCGCTAAGATGACGGACAGCCTTGGTGCTGCCCCAAAAGTTGCGAAATTTCCGGTCGCAGGAGAGCGCGGTGGAGTTCCAGATGATGTGATTGTGAATGTGCTTTTTGTCGATGTGCGTGCAGACGATATAGGCATGATTACCCTTGAGAAAACGCTCTGCAAATTCGCAGCCGAGGCGATTGGCTTCCTCCGGCGTGATCTCGCCGGGCTTGAACGACTGCCGCACATGATACGCAATCACGTCGTTTTCCTGTTTTCTGCCGGTGCTGGTCTGATAGCGTCGCTTGGAAAAGCAAAACTCTGCGTCTGCGATTTCGGGGTTACACTGAAAGCAGGTAACGAGCCTGCCCTGATCGGTCTTTTCTGCATCTTTGACATATTCCAGAATGTCGCTGACCGCCGTGCCGACGTTCCGTCCCTTTCCGATGTGCAGCGGCATGATGCGAGTCGTTGCCATGCGATTCCTCCTTTCGGCAAAAATGTAAGAGCGCCGGAATACGTCCGGCGCTCATTTGCAGATTTAATGGTAAACACGGTTTTGAATGAATCCCCGCAGCGATTGCAGCAGTGCAAGCAGCCTTGTAGCAAGCATTGGGATACCGAGCGGACTGACGAGGAACGCAATTATCAGCAGAATAATTCCGTTCTTTACGGAATACGTCACCAACACGGCAACGCCAAGAATGCTGACAAGCGCGGATGCAAGACCAAACACCCACGATGCGCAATAGAGGATGCCGCCGCAGAGCCAGACAAACACAGCCAGCACCGCAACGACGGGGGCAAAGAGCAGCTTCGAAAGAAATCTCATAAGAGGACCTCCTTGTATGTTCTGAGTTCATCATATCTGCGCACGGAGAAAAGCGCAAGGATGCGGACGCTCAATCCAGTGTAGATAGGACACGCAAAATCTCTTTTGCGGATTCCCACAACTGCGCCAGATTCTGCCGGATGTCCGCCAGATCTTCCGGGTAAATGCGCCCCGTTTCGTTGGCGCGCCGCGCAAGCTGGTTGAGATTGTTGCTGGAGCGGCGCAGCAGCGACACCATCTCCCGCAGCTCCGGCAGATCGAGCTGGACTACATAGCCGTCAATGGCGATCTTGCGAAGATAGGCGCTCATGTTGTTCGTGCCGAGCTGCGCCATCTTTGCCTCGATCTGGTCACGTTCCTCCGGCGTCACATAGAACATCAGTGGAATGGTGCGGCGGCGCTTTTTCATCGGGCATCCCGATCTCTCTTTGAAGATGCAGACCGTTCGGCGGCGCGGGCAGGTGTGCCATGCAGCTTTTCCCGAACGGAGACTTTTTGCTGGCTGCGCTGTTGTTCTGCCGCGAAATCCTTGCGCACCTGATTTGTAAACAGATCCAGCAGTCCGGGATTGCATCGGTCAACAAGAATGTCCTGCTGTTCTCCACAAGCGGGAATTGTCTGCGCCCATGCTTTATTTTCCGGGCTGATGCGGCCATCATAGCTTTTGATTCGGATCGTATTTGCCAGCACAAACATAGTGCGGTGAAAGCCGAACGTATCAATGACGGCTTTGGATGCCTCCTGCACGTCCTTTAGGCTGTTATCCATATATGCAGCAACAATGGCATTTTCAATCATGCTTTTACACTCCATGTTTACCCAAAAAGAATTTCTGTATTGCTCAATTTCACCATGAGATTTTGCATATGAGGCATCGCAACAATACGCGGGGCATTCCTGTGCCAGCTTCAGCATTGCATCCGCACGGGTTTCACAGCAGTTGCGTATAACATCCATGTGATCCGTTTCCCGATTATCAAATTCCTTGAGAATATCGCCAATGGTGTAGCTGTAAAGATGAGCATTTGCGCCTGCATGAAGCTCAAATCTCTGGATTCCAGTGCCATAAGAATATCTTCACGAATGGCGTACTCATAAGCATGATTCAAAATTTCCTCCGGCGGCTGGTGCAGCAGCCAGTCACGGTAACGTTCCTGCTCAGCAAACATTTTCTCGTACAGTTGCGTGTTTATCGTTTCGGTGTTCATCGTGATACCTCCATTTCTTTGTGCTTTGGTTTTGAATTTGTCTGCTCCGGCAGCGGGGCGCGGAGCTTTTGCAGGATGGATGGACGTGTGGATTTGGCAACAGCTTCGGTATCTCCGGCAAGCCGTTCCATCGGCATTTTATCGTCAATGTTCAGCTCTGCGTTGAGTTCGGCAAGACGCGCGGATTTTACGCGCAGTTCTTCCTCCTGCGGGAACGGCTTGCCAAGCTCCGTTTTGGCGGCTTCCATCTGCGCATACAAATTCTCCAGATACACTTTTTGTGAGTTCAGCCGCGCCGGGATCGCGTTCAGCACATTGTCGATACGGGTGAGGTTGCCTCTGGCGTCCTTGCCAAGCTCGACCCGGTGCGACATCTGCCCTTTGAGTGTCAAAATGCAATCCATATAAAAGCCCTCCGCTGTGAGTGCGGTCTGGAATCCGCGATAGCTGCCGACCGGCACAGGCTCGGAATCCTTAACCTCTTTGAACGCTTCCAGCAGCGCAGCACCGGCATTATCCTTGTCTGTCAGAAGATCGCCTTTGACCTCCATTCCGGCAAATCCGTCCGTGGGGTGCGGATGTGCCGCCACGGTCTGCATATCTGTTTCCAGACCGGCGATGGCATTTTTCGCCGCTTCAATCTGCTCCGGGAAGTAACGCAGAAGATTGTCTTCCAGCTTATATTGCTGACTTTGATGGCTGGCACGCATCAGCCTCAAGCGGGCAACGTCCACATCCAAGTCCATCTTTTCCTTGATGCGCTCGTCACCGGCACACAGCGCCTTGATCTCTGCGTAGGACAGCGCCGTTTCGTCAATGTCTTCACAGGAGCGTACCGGCGATTTGGAAGTCATAATTTGCGAGATAAATCGTTGCTTATTTTCAATCGTCTGCCAGAGGTAGGCGTCGAATGTTCCCTCCGTGACATAACGGTAAATATGGACTTCCTTGTTGCGGTTGCCCTGACGGATGATACGACCGCCGCGCTGCTCCAGATCGCCCGGCCGCCACGGGCAGTCGAGGTCGTGGAGCGCCACGAGCCGGTCTTGTACGTTCATGCCCGCCCCCATCTTGAAGGTGCTGCCCATGAGGACGCGCACCTGCCCGGAGCGCACCTTTGCAAACAGCTCTTTTTTGCGGACTTCAGTGTTTGCCTCATGGATGTACGCAATCTGTTCGCGTGGAATTCCCAGTGCGACCAGCTTGCCGCGAATATCGTCATAGACGGAAAAAGGCGCGTCCGATGTTATGCCGTCGCTGGCAAGCTGCGTTTCCAGCGCGTGAAGCTCCGGGTTATCGAGCGCGCCGCCAGCCGGTTTTTCTGCGCGCTTGGCGGCTGCAATCTTGGGCGTGGATAAATCACAAAAGACAAGCTGCGTGAGCTTGTCTGCCTGTCCGTCCTGCCAGATGCGGAAAATATTATCCACACACCGATTGACCTTGCTGCTCGGATCGTCCGGTAAATCCGGATTGATGATACGCTGGTCCAGACCGAGCTTGCGCCCGTCCGAGGTGATTTTCAGCATATTGTCGTTGGAGGGGTCTACCGTGCCGGAGTGTACCTTTGCCGCCCGTTCTGAGAGCATCTGCACCATTTCTTTCTGAATGGCTGTCGGCTGGGATACCTCCGTGTGGTAGACCGCCTCCGGTCTTGGAAGATGGAGCTGATCTGCCGTCTTAATGTCCGCCGCAATTTTGAACATGGACATCAGCTCTGGGAGATTATAGAACTTTGCAAAGCGCGTTCTTGCCCGGTAACCCGTGCCCTCCGGCGCAAGCTCAATGGCGGTCGTCGTTTCGCCAAAGGTCGATGCCCAGCAGTCAAAATGTGCCAACCCTTTTTGCTGGAGGAGGTCATGCTGCAAATACCGCATCATGGTAAACAGCTCCGTCATGGAGTTGGAAACCGGGGTGCCGGTGGCAAACACAACACCCTTGCCGTCTGTGATCTCGTCGATATAGCGGCACTTTAACAGCATATCCGAGGATTTCTGCGCATCGGAGGTGGAAAGACCTGCGACGTTGCGCATTTTGGTGTAAAGGAACAGGTTCTTGTAGCTGTGCGCCTCGTCCACATAGAGCCGGTCAATGCCAAGCTGCTCAAACGTGACAACATCATCCTTGCGGTCTGCCGCTTGCAATTTCTGAAGCCGCAGCTCCAAGCCTCTCTTTGTCCGCTCTAAGCTCTTGATCGTAAAACGCTCGGCGTTTGCTGCCCGCAGCTCCCGGATACCGTCCTCGATCTCATAAATCTGTTCTTGGAGCAAATGCTCCTGCCGCTCTTTAGAGATCGGGATTTTCTCGAACTGGCTGTGTCCGATGATAACGGCATCATAATCGCCGGTGGCAATGCGGGCACAGAATTTCTTGCGGTTGCGGGTTTCAAAATCCTTTTTGGTCGTGACAAGGATGTTCGCGGAGGGATAGAGCCGCAGAAATTCAGACGCCCACTGTTCCGTCAGGTGGTTCGGCACGACGAACATGGCTTTCTGGCAAAGCCCCAGCCGCTTGGATTCCATGACGGCGGCGACCATTTCAAAGGTCTTGCCCGCGCCGACCTCATGCGCCAACAGCGTATTGCCGCCATAAAGAATATGTGCAATCGCGTTTTTCTGGTGTTCGCGCAGCGTGATTTCCGGGCTCATGCCGGAAAAGCGGATGTGGCTGCCGTCATACTCGCGCGGGCGGATCGAATTGAAGCGTTCGTTGTATTGCTGCACCAGCGTTTGCCGCCGATTCGGGTCGCGCCAGATCCATTCCTGAAAGGCGTCCTTGATGGCCTGCTGCTTCTGCTGCGCAAGCGTCGTTTCCTTGGAATTGAGAACGCGCCGCTCCGTGCCGTCTGCATCATAAACCGTGTCATAGATGCGCACATCGCGCAGATTCAGCGTGTCCTCCAGAATCCGATAGGCGTTAGCGCGCTCTGTGCCGTAGGTCATATAGGCGTTGACATCCTGTTTGGATGGGGTGGATTTGCCGCTGATGTTCCATTCAGCGGTGCTGGGTGAATAGCTTACTTGAATCGGGTTCTTCCTGTTGTACGGAGGATGAAAGGTCTGCTCCATAAACTGCTGGATATACCATTCGTCGATCCACGTTGCGCCGAGGCGCACTTCGATCTCCGACGCATCCAGATCTTTTGGCTGCGCCTGCCGCAGCGCCTCTACATTGGGAGCATAGCCGGGTGCGTCTACGGCGGCTGCCTCCGCCTCCCGCAGCTTTTGGCGGACATTGCCGGAGAGGTATTCGTCTGCTGTCTGCCAGTTACCGCGAACCGGGTCGAGGAAAATAACGCCGTTCAGCTCGTCGATCAGCTCATCCTGACTTTTGCCTGAGAGCTGCGCCATGTAGGGCATATCTACGCAGGCTTTTTCCGAGATGGACAGTGCCAGCGCCTCCGAAGCTGTGTCCACAGAGGTCACAACCTCATGCGGCTTGATCGTGCGCTTGATGAAAATGTCCGCCTTGCGTTCCAGATCACCGTTTTCATTCAGAATTTCCAGTGAGCAGAGTAGATAGTAGGAGCTGTCGTCGGAGAACGCAAGGCTGTTGGCGCGGGAGTTGAGCAGACCATATTTGTCGGTAAACGTATCGTAAAGCCGATTGAGCTTTTGCTGCGTCTGTTGGATGGTCATATCCGAAATAAAGCCGTCCATCTGCTGCAAGATGAGCGATTGCACGCAATCCCGCAGCTCGATCATACCCTTGACGCGCTCTTTGGCGGTTGTGTTCAAGTCCGGTTTGACCATGATGCTGTTCTCGCGGTAATAAACCTCGCCGTCCACGAGCGTGTAGCTGTAATTCTTCACGTCGGGATCTGCGGGGCTGGTATCTTGAATCTGATCTTCTTCTCCTAAATCCGGCAGCTCGGCTGCCTGATAGCTGCCGCCGATGTGCTGCACCGCTTCATGGAGCTGCGCGGCAAGGTCTGCCCCCTCAATGGGTTCTACGGTAAAATCCTGCTTTCCGTATTGCGTACTTTCTGAAGTCTGCCTGCCGAGAATCATTTCCGGGTGGTGGATAAAGTAATCGTCGATAGAAAACCCGTCCGCATTTGCACTGAGCTGCGTCCACTCCGGTTCTCCGATGCTCGGTTGCCCCCGTTTTTGCAGGAACAGAATGTCAGATACCACGTCCGTTCCGGCATTTGCTTTGAACGCATTGTTCGGTAAGCGAATTGCGCCCAGCAGCTCGGCACGTTCCGTGATATACTCTCTGGCGCGGCTGTCCTTGCTGTCCATCGTGTAGCGGGAAGTCACAAATGCGACGATGCCGCCCGGACGCACCTGATCGAGCGCTTTGGCGAAAAAGTAATTGTGGATAGAAAAACCGAGCTTGTTGTAAGCCCGGTCATTTACCTGATATTGTCCGAACGGCACGTTGCCGATGGCAAGATCATAGAAATCTCGCCGGTCCGTCGTTTCAAATCCGGCAACGGTGATATTTGCCTGCGGATAGAGCTGCTTGGCAATTCTGCCGGTAATGCTGTCCAGCTCCACGCCGTAGAGTTTGCTGCCCTGCATCTGCTCCGGCAAGCAGCCGAAGAAGTTGCCGACACCCATTGATGGCTCCAGAATGTTGCCGGTCTGAAATCCCATGTTCCCGACAGCTTCATAAATCGCCTTGATAACGGTGGGGCTGGTGTAGTGCGCGTTCAACGTGGATGCACGCGCGGCGGCGTATTCCTCTGGGGAAAGTGTAGCGTAGAGCTCTGCAAACTCGTCTTTCCAGTTATCCTTGCTTTCATCAAAGACATCTGCCAGACCGCCCCAGCCGACGTATTTGGAGAGAATGTTCTGTTCTTCGGGCGTGGCCTGTCTGCCGTCAAATTCCAGCTCTTTTAGCAGGTTGATCGCGTCCATGTTCGCGCGGAATTTCGCCTTTGCGCCGCCGACGCCGAGCAAGTCATCCGTGATACGGAAGTTCTGCGCGGGAGGGGTGTTCCCCTGCGGCGGCGCAGTTTGTGCGTCCGTTTGGGGCATTTGTTCCGACTCCGGTGCTGAGATGGACTGTTCCGGCTGCTCAACATGAAGCGTCTGAATGACCACATCATACGGAAGATGGTTTTCTTCTGCCGCGTAGACTTCGACCGGCTGAATCGTGTAGGAGAGCGGCTTCTGCTGTTCTTCTACAAACGAGCGCACAAATGCAACGTGTTCAGCGCGGAAGATTGGAAAGTCCTGCCTGTTTTGAAAAGTCACATCTCGCAGAGATACTTCATCCGCGCCGTAATCCACGCTGTCAATGACAAACTTCCGTCCGTCGATCTCCAGCTCCATGCCAATGGGAATGTAGTCCGTGGCATCTGCTTCGTTAAAAATTTCATAGCCGCCGGTTTCATCCGGCTGCGCAAGCACGAAGCTGTGTCCATGCTCCAGCAGCCGCTTTGCGGCGCTTGCCCATTGTCCAAAATCATAGCCGGTCACAGCAGTTTCGCCCACACCGGGAATATCGCGTTGCAGCAGGCGGCGATTCAGGGCGCTGGCGGCTCGCGCTGCGTCTGCGCCATAAAAAAGCAGCCGTTCTCCGACGCGGACACCGACGAGCTTTTCGGGATGTTCTGCACAAAGCGCCTGGTATGCCGAAACATTCGGCGCAAGCTCGCGCCCCTGATCTGTGATTCGTGTGAGGACAGCGGAAAGCGGCTCGGTTCTGTGTTCCGGCTCGTGATTGTTCTCGCTGGAGGATGGAACGTTGCTGAGATGCGCGACAGTTTCATCTGCGGAATCAATAGTATAGAGCGTACCGTCAATTTCTACGCGCTGACCCACAAGGTTTTGAACCGCTTGCGGCAGCTCTGGTGTTGGCTGCTCTGTCGCTTCCATCCCGGTTTCTTTGAGGGTGCTCACCTGTGCCTGCGCCTTTTCATCTGGATAATCGCCATAGTTTGGCTCCTGCTCCAACACAGACTTTTCCTGCTCTGTGAAGAATTGATCCTCGCGGATAAGCTGTGCGATACGCCGCTGCACCTTTGACCATGTCAATTCGGCGGTTTCCGGACTTCCGGCACGGACGATAAAGAGATTGTTGCCCTCCTTGCCGCCGTACTCGTGAGCAAGCCATGCAGCAGTTTCTTTTTCACGTCCGTGCTGCTGCATATACCGCACCACAGCGTGTTTGCTCTCGATATTTCCGTTCCATGTACGGAGCGCATCGTCTATATCGTCCTGCGAGAGCGGTCGCAGCAGATCGCGAAGCCGCTCATAGGTTCCCTCAAAAACCTCCTGATGCAAGTGGTTGCGGAATTCTGGAACATCCGAAAATAGCCGGATAAGCTCCATATCTTTTGAATTGAGAACGGCGCGGCGTACAGCGGCATTGCACTCGATACCGGCGTTCTCCCGGTCAGAGTGACCGCAGGCGTTGCGATAGGCCGTATCCTCCGAAACCGCTGCCATCACCACCGGCCTGTAATGCTCCAAATGTTCCTGCACCGTGGGCTGAACTTGCTCTGCGGCGGGGTCGCGGAACACCCTCGTGCCGTCCGCGCCGAACTCTGCTTCATAAGCATTGATGGCGGCTTCTGCTTCATGGTCGATAGAGCGCAGCGTGTAAATGTGGCGCTCACCTCTAAAGTCTGGCGCTTCGGCAATCGTCACATCATACTTATCGCGCAATTTCTCTACATACATCTCTAAGCTGTGCGCCGGAACACCGCACATCTCCACACGGCCAGCGCCGGGGATGTTGCGGGTAGTGAGATTCATATTCAGCAGCTCCGCTGCCTGTCGCGCATCCTCGCCATAGATTTCAAAGAAATCTCCCACCTGATACAGCACTATATCGTCTGGGTGCGCTTCTTTGATGGAATTGTAGTCCAAAGCAGAAGAAGCGGAGGACGTTTGCACGTTCTCCGCTTCAGGCATAAACGATATTTGCTCGCCTTGGACTGGCTCGGTTATGCGTAAATCAGCTCCGCGAGGATCACTTCCTCGGCTTGCGCCTTGCAGGTGTTCATCAGACCTGTCCACTTCAATGGGTCGGCTGCTTTCAGCTCTTCCGTCACTCCTGCCGACGTCATCAGCTCCGGCATCATCTGCTCCAACCTCCGGTTCGCCGCTTCGTCGATCTCCCGCAGGTGCGGAAAAAGCGTTTCCGTCAGGATCATCTGATTCCAGAGAATCGGGCGATGCTCCCGGAGATACATCTGCCGCATCCGTCCGTATTTGCCAAGCGGCAGGCTCTGCGGATTCTCGCGCAGGCTCAGGTCGGGGATCTGAAATTCTCCGCTGGTCTTGTAAGTCAGGTTGTTCTCCATGTTCTTCCGTCCTTTCTGCGCGGCGTTCGCGCTCGTGTCTTTTTACGGTGATCTCGATTTGTCTTAAAACGCGCTGGCTGATCTCGCTGACGGCTGTTCCGAGGACGCTGACCGCGGCCGGGGTGTTGAAGTCAAAGACCGGCATAAAATCCTCCGGTTCAAAATAGCCGTCCGGGGAGAAGCCGCAGCGTGCCATAAGCGCGTAGGTGATGCTGGTGGATGCCGCTGTTTTGAACGCCATCCGTATGTTATCTTCATCATACCCGTTCAGAAACGAATCTGCAACGATGTCGCAGATGTCGCGTTTCTGCTCTGTCCAGTATTCCAGCGCCAGTTTGTCCGCAACGCGCTCAAACTGCGCGATGATTCCACCGTCTTGGGGAACGTCGTACTGTTCCGTTAGCATGGAGCAGACTTTCGCTTCATGTTCGGTACGCATTTCCCATAGCGTAAAGTTGCGTGCGGCATCGCGCGGCGCGGTGTCTGCCACGTCAAAAACGTACCGTAATCGCGGTTGATAGCCGCTGGTGTCAATGAGTGCGATGCCGGTGCTGCCGCGCTGCACATAGCGCCCCATGCGGTCTTTCCAGAAGTCATACTCCGCACACGCCGTTGCGTTCGGGCGCTGGGCATAGATTATAAGCTGCTCGTTGTAAGGGTACTTGTAGAGCCGCGCCGCCGTAGCGAGAAAGGCCGTCCAGCTTCGATAGCTGCCGGTGATCTGCCTCGCGGTGCGCTCGGCAAATTCTGAGTAGAATTGTAGCTTGTTCGGCATATTCCAACCTCTTTTCGTAAAAAATTAGCCAGTCAGTAAAACTGGCTGGCTATGCGTTTTCGCTATTCGGTTTTTGAAGTTACTTACGATGCAAACGCCGGTCGCACGCTGTCTACTGGCAAACCCAAACGAGTGGCCCTGTCGCGCTCGTAGGTGACTCTGGACACTTCTTCAATGAACAACCGTTCTTTCTCGCTGGCGCTGCACCAGCTGACATGATACTTTCGGCACATCTTGAAGAAAATTTCATAAAACCGGTCTGCCTCCGGGTCTTTGCGGCAATACCACTCCGCGTCAGAAGCCGGTCTTTTCGGTTCGTTCATGCTGGTGTACCTCCTTATTCGCTGAGATATGTGAGGAAAATCTGCTTTGCGGCATCGTCTGCAATTAAATACCTCGGTGCGGATGATTGAAACGTCGGCAGCAAAATTGCTCCGAAATCTTTTTCATAATGCTTTGCCAGTGCCGTCGTTTTTGCTTCCAGAATCACATCGCCTGCAAAGCCGTTGTCAATGGAGAGCTTAATTCCGAGCGCGATCATCAGCCGACCAATACCCGTATATTTTGGTGTTCCACCGTCCAGCGTCGGATTCGATTCCGGCTGTGCTTCCATGTATGCAATATGAATGACTAACGCATTTTCAAGAATCTCATACGCACCCAGCGCAATCAGTTCCTCATCGAGCTTTGCTGCGTATTTTTCAAGACGCAGATCGGAGAGATAATCGCTGGTCCACGCGGTTTGCCATGCAGAGATTGTCTTTTGCGCATCTGCATCCGTCATGGGCGCGATTGAAACAGGGATCTGTTCCTGTTTGGCATTATAAATAAAAGGTTTGAACTCCATATACAAAGCCTCCGTATTTGAAGTTTAACACGATTCAGCCGCTTTTACAAGTAGATACCACTAAAATCTCATGCGTACACCAATTTCAAAAACCGAAACAGTTGATCATCAAAAATCCGGGTACAGCTCCAGCTCCGCAAATTCCTTGTCGCTGATGTTCTCCAGCTTTTGCAGCGCGGAATCCGTCATCGCCAGCAGCTCCGGCTGATCTGCACCGATGTAGCCGCGCATCTCGCGCAGCTCCCGCATCAGGCTTTCGCGCGAACCGGTGTTGTAAATGCACATCAGGTTCATTTCATCGTTTGTAAAATTCATATCATAGCTCCTTTTCTGCGCTCCGCTTGGGCGCGTGTTTTTTCGTTCTGTTTGTTGTCTCCACTGGCGCTTTTAGCTTGGCTAGAATGGATGACCGTTCTTCCTGCTCTGCGACGGCCTGTTTCGGACCGTTGTTGATGATACCGTCGATCATGCCGTAATCATCCTCCAGTGCCATCTCCGCATTTTTCAGATAGTTTCCCGGCTGTGTTTTTGCGGTATCATCGTGAAGATAGGATAGCGCATCCGGCTGTTTCGGCGCAACGATGTCGCGCCTCGGTTGCAGCGTATCACAAACGCGTTCCCATTCCGTGCGCTCGACGCCGAAAATGCCAGAGTGTGCATCCAGATCGCTGGTATCCAACACCATATACTCGGTGTTGTCGCTGTTCAGCACAAAAATCGGAACATCCTGCAAAAACAGCTCTCTGGCGCGCTCTTTGGAGAGCGGCAGCATGGTGTTTCCGTCCGTATAGCCGAATTGATACATCTGCGCAAAATCCACGGTGGGATCTGGCATGGGGTAGTCCTGCTCCAACTGCGGAAGATCCGGCAGCGAATCGGCGGTGGACGTTGCCTCTACGCCGGTGATTTGTTCGCCAGCACCAAGCAGCAGCTCGTTTGCCTCCTGCAAACCGTTCAGCAGCTCCAGCGGCGCGAGGCGGATCGGGGCAGCATCGCCAATGTTATGGAGCTTGCAGACTGTAAGCGCCGCAGCGGATAGCAACTGTCCAGCATCGTCCAGCACACCGCCATCCAGCGCCTTTGCGGAGGCAGCATCATAAATGGTGTAATCAATGCCGGTGTCGCTGCGCTGCACATGGACATACTTCTCGTTATCCACCATGTAGAGTTTTTCTATGTCCTGCTCTGGCTGTTTCTGTGCTGGCTGCGCCGGTTCCAGCGAAATTCCGCGCTCTTTGCAAATCTCTTTGAATTGCTGCTCAACGCCGGAAATAAGCTCACTGGACGTTTTGCGGATGGTATCCAAACTATCCTTGAACGCTTTCAGGTCTTTGTCCTTTGACCATGTTGCCACATAGCCAAAGCTGTTTGCGCTTGTTTCAATGCCGAAGTAGGCACAGACGGTGTAGGCGATGCTCTCCGCTTCAATTTCTTCCGTGTTGGAGTCTTTCGGCTGGCTGTTCGGTTGCTTGGCGTAATCGTGGAGCTTCGAGTGCGCGATCTCATGGACGGCTGCGCACACGGTCTGCACCTCACTCATCACATCGCGTAGCGTGATACTCTGCTTGGAGGGAGAGAAAAAGCCGTCGAGGTCGTTGCTTAGCGGTTTCATTTCAATGGGCACCGGTGATACGCGGCGCAGCGCCTCCATAAACGCCTCGTAATGCTCAACGTTGCCGGTCAGCTCCGCAACGGGAGATTGTACGCGCTCCGGGAGCGGTTTGCCGTCCGTCTGGCTTACATCAAAAACCTTGACCGGACGGAACATCGGAATCTGGACTTCTTTTTCTTCCGTGATGGTATTGCCATCTGCATCCAGCAGCGGCAGTTTCGTATCGGGGTCGAGCTTCTCTTTTTCGACCTTAATTTTATATGGCGTCGGCGCAAGGATCGAAATGCCTTTCTCACCACGCAGCACATGACGGCTAATACTAAAACTTAATTAAACGCTTTAATAATCCAATCGCGTCCGGTAATGCTGAAAATGGTATTAGGGGTAAGCGAGCAAATGGTATCGCAGAGACGATCAACGACTTTCTCCAAGGTTGCAAAAACCTCGTTTCGAAAGCCGCGCCTTCGTATCTCCTTCCAGATCTGCTCTATCGGATTCATCTCTGGTGTGTATGGAGGGATATGGAAAAGTACAATATTCTCAGGCACTTCCAGTGTTCCCGATTTGTGCCATGCAGCTCCATCGCAGCACATCAGAATGGTATCCTGCGGAAATTGTTTGGATAATTCCCGCAGAAACAGATTCATACACGCAGTATTGCAATAGGGCATGACAAGAAAACAGGATTCCCCAGTCAGCGGCTCGACCGCACCATAGGCATACCGGTATTCCCGAATATGGTGACATGGAACGCTGGGTCGGATGCCTTTTTCGCACCAGCAGTACTTGGGATGGTTGATGCGGCCGAAACCTGCCTCATCCTGGAACATAAGGCGCACTTTTCCACAGCCCCTGTGGAGATTTTTCAGTTCACCGATGGTAGTTTTAATTTTTTTGAGGTCTCAATGACCTCCTCGCTTGCCTTTTTAGGGTGCCTACTGCGGGGCATGACCTTTCTCCAGCCATGTCGGTGCAGAACGTAGTAAATCTGACTGGTGCCAATAGAGTGGCCTACCGCCTGTTGGTATGCCGTCTCAATTTCGCTGATTTCCACAAGCTCACCTTTCTCGGCCCTGGCCTTAAAAGGGGCAAGTATCGCAGCTTCTTCCTCAAAGCTCATATTACGGTGATTACCGCCATAATGATTCCCGGAGATTGCTTCCAGTCCATGATCCCGATATTTCGCCACCAGTTGGCTCACATAGGCTGCATGGAAGCCCGTTGCCTGCGAAACCTCACTGAGTTCCATACCCTCTGCTCGCAGTTCAAGTGCTTTCAATCTTGCATCCGCACGTTTGTCCTTTGTCTCTCTGCGTGCTGCCTTTATTGCGGCCATTTCCTCATTGCTGAATTTATAGTTCGATGCCATTATTCATCACCCAGATACACTATAGCATATCTGGTAAGACGGTTAAAGTGTTTTACTAGATTTTAGTATAAACTGATTTTGCCATTTCTGATACCCGGCAACGAGCGTCGCGTGCGGGCATTGCGAGAAAATAAGCATCTGATTGTTGACCGAGTAATGATGAAAGTGGCTCATCGTGCGCAAATACGCCTGGTACTCTTCTAAATCGCCGGACTGGAACAGCGCCTTGATGCCAGCCTCGATCTGGTCAGTCAGCTTTTTTATTTGTTCCTTGATGGGTTGTTTTTCTGCCATAAACTTCTCCTTTGCAGACAAAAAGCAGCCTCCGCACAAACGGTTCGTTCATGCGGAGGCTGCTTCGTTATTTGGTTCTCCGCTGGGGCGGGGTCAAGCCATTTTTTCGGGCGCGTTCACTGTCTGCCTTGCGTCTAGCGTCACTGTATGGCGGCCGGATGCCAACGCAGCTTTTCGGAACAATGTACCGTGCTGCGCCGTTCGGCTCATCGAAATCCGCATACACGTTCTCCGGCGTTGCATCGTGCAGCCGCCGCAGCTTGGCAATCAGCTTCGGGTCATGCGTGTAGACCATCGCGTTCGGCTCTGCCTGATTGTAAATGATGATGGTTTCGCGCTCATATTTGGAAAGTGTCATGTGAAATCACACCTGTCACAGTACAGATCCTCGCATCGTTTGTGCAGCAGGCACGCCGCCGTGAAGCCAGCGGCCGCGCCGATCACGCTTCCAATGCCGAGAAACAGCCATTTCATTTTGTTCCCTCCTTTCCGAAGTCAAACCGATACGACGAGCGAACGCCATCGTCCTCTAAAAGCAAATCCGTGCTGAAGCGTTTGCCGGTCTTTTCGGAATAAACATCGTCCACACGGACGCGACCGCGCTCCAGCAGCGCCGCGACCATCTGTTTGTCCAGCGTGATTCTCTTGGCAGTCAGGAACTTGTTGTCACGCCAGAGTCCAAATTTGCAGTCGCTTCGTTCGCAGAAAAAGCCTTTCTTGCTCTCCGTGACATCACTGCCGCAGCGCGGGCATCTGCCAATGACCTCTCGCCCGGAGGGGAACAGCACCTCCGCGCCGGGAACGACGCGGTAGCTGCGCGTCAGCTCAGTGAGCATGGCGGTAATGCCGCCGAGGAACGCATCCGCATCCAGCTCGCCTCGTTCCACCTGCTTTAGCTTATGCTCCCACTCCGCCGTGAGCAACGGCGATTGAAGCTGCTCCGGCAGAACGGTAATCAGCGAATTGCCGATCTGCGTCGGGATGAGATAGACTGCCTTTTTGAGCTTCTTTCGCTCTGCAAATCCGGCAGACACCAGCTTTTCCAGAATGGCAGCGCGTGTTGCGGGCGTACCAAGGCCGCGACGCTCGGCGTCCTCCGGCGCATCCTTTGCACCCGCGTTCTCCATCGCTGCCAGCAGCGTATCCTCGGTATAGTGTTTGGGCGGTGCCGTCTTGCCCTCCTTGATGGATGCAGCGTCCACCGGAAGCGTTCCGCCCTCGGCAAGCTCCGGCAGCGGGGTTTCTACCGTTTCACCGCCGGAATACTGCTTCCATCCGATCTGAAGAACGGTTTTTCCCTTGACGGTAAATTCCTGACCGCCGCACGATAAAGTGACTGTTGTTTCGGAATACCGATGTGCGTCGCTGACTGCGCAGAGAAGCTGCTTGGCCACAAGCCGAAAAACTTCGCGCTCTCCAAGCGGCAAATCCAGAAACGCGGATTTTGTGGCGCTTGCGGTTGGGAGCAGTGCATGGTGGTCGCTGACCTTTTTGCTGTTGCAGACCTGCTCTGCGTGAATCGCTTCCGGCTGCGGCGTTTCGCACAGCTCGGCTGCGACGGCGACATACGACGCAACACTGCTCTGCATATCATCGGTGAGGTAACGGGCGTCGGTGCGGGGATAAGTACAGAGCTTCTTTTCATAGAGCGCCTGTAAATAGTCCAGCGTTTGCTGCGCTGTGTAGCCAAGAATGCGGTTCGCGTCACGCTGGAGCGTGGTCAGATCGTAGAGCGCGGGCGGTTTTTCGGTTCGGTCTTTCTGCTTGACGCATTTCACCGCAGCCGTCTGACCAGCGCAGGCGTCGGCAAGCTGCATCGCGGCAGCTTTGTCCTTGAATTTTTCCGACACGGCAGATACGCCGCCGCAATCAAGCTGCACCGTGTAAAAAGGCTCTGCGCGGAACGCGCCGATCTCCGCCTCACGCTGCACCAGCAGCGCCAGCGTTGGGGAGAGAACACGCCCGACATTCAGCGTGCGATGGTAAAGCACAGAAAAGAGCCGTGTGGCGTTGATCCCCACCAGCCAATCCGCCTTGGCGCGGCAGAGCGCCGACTGATGCAGACCGTCATAGTCGCTGCCCGGACGGAGGTTCTGGAATCCACTGCGGATCGCATCATCCTCCATGGAAGAAATCCAGAGCCGCTGCATCGGCTTTGTGCAGCCAGCCATGCAGTAGACGGTACGGAAGATCAGCTCGCCCTCGCGCCCAGCGTCGCAGGCATTGATGACGCTGCCTACATCCTCACGGTGCAGGAGGGTTTTCAAAATCTCAAACTGCGTCCACTTATCGCGGCTGATTTTCCAGCGCCACGAAAACGGCACGATGGGAAGATCATCATAGCGCCACTTGGCGTAGGCTTCGTTATAGGTTTCAGCGCTGGCTAACTCCGCGAGATGCCCGAAGCACCACGATACGAGGTAGCCGCCGCCCTCCAGATAGCCGGTTTCCCGGCGCTTTGCGCCGAGAACGGCAGCGATGGACTGCGCCACGGATGGCTTTTCTGCAATAATCAGTTGATACATTTTATTCTCCTTTTTTGTCGTTGGTGTGTTTTGCGCGGTCACGGTAACAGGGGCGGACGCAGATCGCGCCGTACTGCCCGCAGCCGTAACAGGGGTGTCCTTTGGGTGCCGGTTTCTGCGGCATAGGCTCCGGCGGCTGCGCCCTCGGAACCTCCCGCATCATGCGCTCAAATGGACTGTCTGTGAACCATGTCATACCGGCTCGTCCTCATCGACGGTTTCTTCCAGCTCATCCGCATCATCTTCCTCACCGAAGTTATAATCGTCGAGGTCGACGGAGCCTTTGGTGTCCGGCTTGGGTTTGCGGAGCTTGAACCAGTAGAGCGCGAAGCCGCCGCCGAGAAGCACGAGCAGCAAGAGGATCAGCGGTGCATTGCTTTTTTCCTGCGCGCTGGCTGCTTTCGTGTCTGCGGCCGCCTCCGGCTTGGAATCCGTAACCGGCTCCGGGTCTTTCTGAACGGTCTGCGTCTTTCCCATGCAGTCCGGCATACTGACCTTGCAGACAGGGCAATCCGTGTTGATCGCGCCAACTTCACAATGCGTCTGGCAGATGCACGTTGCATCTGCCTGTTCCGCATCGTCGCCCATCAGCGCCATCAGGTCGGCTTCATCGACGAGGTTCAGAAAATAGACGTTCTCGGTATCGCCGCTGCGGTCGATCACAATATAAAAGGTGTTGCCGCTCTTGCTCTGGACCGTGATAAACTGCTTGTTCTCCAAGCTATCCTCTGTGCTGACGGAGGCGGCAGACTGCAAAATATCGTCAATGCTGGTCAGATTGCCGTCCGGCGTCAACGCTGGGATGCCGGACGCGCTGCTGTTTGCCGGGAGATTGACATTTTCAGTGGATACGGTAATGCTCTCAATCGCGTCAGGCGGTGTATTGTTGCCGTTTTCGTTCGAGGCGTAGTATCCGGCTGCAAAGGTGGGAATGGAAAAGGCGGTCATGCAGAGCACAACCGCCAGTGCGCAGGCAAGCAGCCTGCTGTTACGCTTCTTCATATTCAGATTCCTCCGTTTCTGTAAGCTGTGCGGGCAGCGGCGACAAGGTCGCGCCCTTGCTGGCCCGGATCAGCGCCGCAAGCTGTTCCGGCGTCATGCCGCAGCTTCGCACCATGCCGACAATATCCAGATTTTCGAGCTCGTGAATGGAATCGTCGATTTCGCGGTTTCGCTGCTGCAAGGCGGCAATCTTCTTGCTGTTTTTCTCGCGCTCTGCTTTCAGTTTATTGATTTTCGGGTTCATAGTTCCTCCTTATGGTGCTGCCAGCCGCCCGAATTGCAGGAAGTGGCTCTGCCAATAATCGGACGAAATGCTGGTGTATTGAATGGGGTCGCCGCAGTGCAGCATGGTATTGTTGCCGACATAAATGCCGATGTGCGACGCGCCGGTGGTGTTGTACGTTTTCTCAAAGAAGATCAGATCGCCGGGTTTTGCGTCTGCCGGAGATACATACGAGCAGATCTGTCGGATGCCCTCGGCGCTGAGTCTGCCGAAGCTCCAGCCAACGCCGCAGTTGTTGTAAACGTAGCTGACAAAACCGGAACAGTCAAACGAGGTCGCCGGGGAGCTGCCGCCCCAGACATACGGGAAACCAAGATATTTTTCCGCTTCTTTGATGATGGCGGCAAAGGCTTCATCCTCCAGCGCCTCCGGTGGAATATCATAGCTGCCACCGCTCCCGTTGCCGTAATATCTGTTTACATAATCCGAATCACCGAACAAGTCCGGGCGGTTTCCAAGCGTCGCCATATAGGAGGCGTAGAGTGCAAGCTGGTCCTCGCTCATCACATAGACCGGCACATGGGAGAGGTCAAAATTTTCAAGCGTGACCGTGCAGATCGTGTATTCATACGGCACTTGGACGGTGTACGGGTCGCCGTCCTCGTCATGCCTCGTTTCCGGTCGATAGCGGATTTCGGTTTCCACGGTTTCCGTGAGGATGTACTGCTTATCAAAAAGCATTTGCAGCTCGTTTTGTACCTCGTCAAGCGTCCACGCGCCGCCCTTGAGCGCTGTGAGCGCGGAGATCAGCACATACGGGTCATGCCCGATCTCATCAAGATCAAAGTGATACTCGTCGTAATCATGCGTCGCTTCGTAGTTGTCCAGCTTGCTTTGCAGCTCTGCCTCCATCGCGCAGTATTGCGCTTCGGCAGCAAGCATATCGCTGTCCTCGCTGGGATAGGTCGATACGCCGAGCGCCGTTACGCCGCCCTCGACCAGCACCGAGCAGGACGAAGCGATGTTCAGAAGAAACACCGCGACGAGCAGAATCGCCAGCGCGATCAAAAAGCCTTTCTTGTGTTCCGCGATCCACTCAGACGCTTTTTTCGTGTCCTCTGCGGCACGCTTGGCGGCTTTGGCAGTGACTTCGGACGCACGCACCGTGCCGCCGCCTGCCTTTGCAGCGGCATATTCCTTTTTGATGGCGCGCTTCTGCTGCCAGCGGGAATATGGATTGCTTTGCAGCTCCGGATTTTGCTGCTGCGCCTGCTTTTGCAGCGCGTCAAGGTTGGCGCTGTCGGCGCGAGCTTCTGCGCGGTCGGCGCTGCGGTACGGCTTGAGCTGGTGGGAGCGGTGCGCGGTTTCTGCGGCACGGACGGTCTGCTCGGCGGCTTCTTCCAGCTTATGTGCGCTCTCCACGCCGACGTTATCATTCTCATGCTGTGAAACCTCTCGATGCACCGCCGAACGGACCGCCTTACCGGGCGCATCCCGAACAGCGTGCTGCAGCTTGGACGCCGGGCGCGGCTTTTCTGTGCCGTTTTTCATTGGAATTTTTGCCTCAAGCCGTTCCAGCTTCTCGATACGTTTTGCTGCTTTCTTTGCCGCCTTGGAAACCTCCGGGACGGCGAGTCCTTCATCCGTAAATTGCAGTTTTGGGGCGCGTTTACTCATGCGCTGTCACCTCCGGGGCAGTATGGCACGCCGAGAAAATCCAACACAGCGCCGCAGCCGAGCTTGTGGATACAAAATTCATATTGCTTTGGGTGCGTCAGCGCCATGCGCTGAAAGCGGTTCGGCTGCTTTTCCAGATGCACGCCGAACATACAGAACATACAGCCGGTGCGTTTCGCGCCGGTCGTTGCCAGCTTGCCGCTTTTTTCGACGATCTCGCCGTAAACAGACGCATACGGGATGCCCGTCATTTTGAGGTACGCCAGAACGTCCTGCTCTGTCCAGAATGAGAGCGGCTGTGAGGTCGGTTCACGCTTATCATAGGCATTGCAGCCGTTTTTCAGATACGCGCTCTGGCGACGTATGCTCTCGCTTGCCATTGTTCCGAGAATCATATGCAGACCGTTGGCTCTGGCATATTTATGCAAGGGGCGCTCTTTCATCACGGAGCAACACCTGTCTGATATGAGAAATGGCGCATCCAGCAGGACGCGCCATTTCATATACCTCGTGTTAAATTTTGATGGCGTGCCATCTGAATTGAAACCGTTCAAATGCCGCAGCGCCCATGAACTGCCTTGCCGCGCATAGTGGACGCGCCGTGCGACCTCTTTGGAAACAACAGGATAGCCATACGTTTCCAGAACCTTTGAAAACGGCATTTCAGGCCGCAGCCACGTCACATTCGGTACGGTCTTTACAAACTCCCGAATTTCGGGATATTCCAGTCCGGTATCTACAAACACGGCGGGCAGATCCGGGAACGCACGCCGCGCCAGATCAAGAAGCACGGTCGAATCCTTGCCACCTGAAAAAGAAACGGCGACCTTGCCGCCGTAGTGGTGATGCCACTCCAGAATCTTTGCCTGCGTCACGCGGATTTTGCGTTCCAGCGGCCACGCCTGCATGACGCTCAAATCCTGCCGGGTGTAGACGTTCATTCCGTCACACCTCCGATCCGCTGCTCGGCAAGCGCGCAGTAGTCCGGGTTTAGCTCAATGCCGATGTAATGCCGCCCCATCTGCTTTGCAACGGCGGCGGTCGTGCCGGAGCCGAGAAACGGGTCCAGAACGATACCATCCTGCGGACAACCGGCAAGCAGGCACGTTTCCACCAGCTTGGGCGGAAATGCTGCAAAATGACCGCCCTTGTAGGGAAACGGATTGATCTGCCACACATCGCGCTTATTCCGAACAGTTGGCACTGCGCCATCTTCGTAATAACTGCCGCTGCGCGTCTGATTGAGTCCTTGCACCTTATTCTGTCCGGGAATTTCTTCGGCGTATTTACCGCTAATGCGTCCGCGCTTGTAGCGCGCGATGGAGGATGGAGCCATCGGCTCTGCGATTGCCAAGGCGTCATAGTAATAGCTGCGCGATTTTGTCAGCAGGAAAACGTGTTCATAGCAGCGGCTCGGACGGTCTTTGCAGCTTTCGGGCATGGGATTTGCCTTTTGCCAGATGATGTCCGAGCGCAGATACCAGCCGCGATCTCGCAGCGCAAACGCCAGCATCCACGGAATCCCGATCATATCCTTTGCCTTGACATTTTCCACTCGCTGCGCAAGCGATACACACTGTCCGTTCCTGCCGCTTGGATTCTTCGGGTCCAGATGGTCGCCTTTGCTGCCGGTGCCGCAGTAGGTATCCGCAATGTTCAGCCAGAGCGTGCCGCTTGGAAGAAGCACGCGCCGAACCTCGGAAAATACCTCCGTCAGCCGCGCCACATACTGCGCGGGTGTGTCCTCGCGCCCGATCTGTCCATCCACGCCATAATCCCGCAGCGCGTAATAGGGCGGCGAGGTGATGCAGCAATGCACGGAATTGTCCGGCAGCGTGCGCAGCACATCCAGTGCGTCGCCGCAGAAAATCGTATCAAGCTCCATCATGCGCCGCTCACCTCGTTCGGCTTGGTGGTCATCACCCGATACAGCTCGGTGTCCTTGGGGAAACGGTCTACGAAAGGCAAAATGATATTCCCATAGAACAGCAATCCCTCGCCCTCGCCGGAGTGGGTCACATACGAGAGCTGATGTGGGGAGATATTGAGCTGCTTGGCGAGAATCTGCCGGTCGCCGCTGGCTTGGTTGAGCATATAAATGTAGTCGCTGTTTTCAAAGATGTTTTCGACCTCGCGGGAGGCAAGCAGATCCTTGACATTTTGTGTGATACCGGTCGGAACACCGCCCCATTTTCTAAAACGCTTCCAAATCTCAACACTGTACGCGGCGGTTTGTTCCTCTTTTAAGAGCAAGTGGAACTCGTCAATATAATACCGCGTGGCCTTGTGCGCTTCACGGTTGACCGTGACCCTGTTCCACACCTGATCCTGTACGACAAGCATCCCAATCTTCTTGAGCTGCTTGCCAAGCTCTTTAATATCAAACGCGACGATGCGGTTCTGAATGTCCACGTTTGTCCGGTGATTGAACACATTCAGAGAGCCGGTGACGTAGATTTCCAGTGCCGTCGCCACATACTGCGCTTCCTTTTCCTCCTGACGGCGCAGCTCGTGATACAGGTCCTCCAGCACCGGCATATTTTCCGGCTTGGGGTCATTCAGGTAATCCCGGTAGACCATACGCACGCAGCGGTCGATGATGGTTTTCTCGACCGGCTGCAAGCCATCCTTGCCGCCGACGATCAGCTCACACAAACTGAGAATAAAGTCGGATTTCAGGCTCAGCGGGTTTTCATCGTCCGAATAATTGAGGTTCAAGTCCATCGGGTTGATGTAATGCGGACTGGTGGGGGCGATTTTGATGACCTGCCCATGCAGCCGCTCGACCAACGGACCGTACTCCGCTTCGGGGTCGCAGATGATAATGTCGTCGTTGGTAACGAAAAAGACGTTGGCGATCTCGCGCTTGGCTGCAAAGGATTTGCCGCTGCCGGGTGTGCCGAGAATCAAGCCGTTCGGGTTTTTAAGGAACTTTCGGTCCACCATGATAAGATTGTTGGAAAGTGCGTTCAAGCCGCAGTACAGAGCCTCACTGCCGTTCTGGTAAAGCTCCTGCGTGGTAAACGGCACAAAGATAGCGACGGCAGATGTCGTGAGGCTGCGCTGAATCTCGACCTGATTCAACCCCAACGGCAGGCTGCTCATCAATCCCTCCTCCTGCCGGAAGTCCAGCCGGACAAGCTGGCAGTTATACTTCTGCGCGATGCTGGAGGCTTGGAACACGTTGTTTCGGAGCTTTGGAACGCTGTCCGCGATGTTGAGCACAAGGAATGTCAGCAGGAACATTCGCTCATTGCGCGATTGCAGCTCTTGCAGCAGCTTTTTTGCTTCCGCGCCGTAGGTGGCAAGGTCGCTTGGAATAATGTCCATGTCGTAGCCGCTGCGGACAGCCTTTTTCTGTTCCTCGATCTTCATGCGGTCGAGGTCGGTGATCTTGCGCTTGATGGTCTTGATGGCGGAAACCTGATCGACCGACTGAACGTGCATCGTGACGATGAGCGAGCTTTCCATATCCAGAAAATCCGCCAGCATCCGGTCATTCAGTTCTGGCGCGAGGATTTGCAGAAACGAAACCGCGCCGCGCTTTTGCCCGATGCCAAAGTAATTTCCTTTGGCTAATTCAAAGGAGCTTGGCGCAATGAAGTCCTTGACCGACAAGCCGGAGGGTGCCAGCCAATCCCACGAGAAACGGAACGGCGCGGGATCGTCGATGCGGAGCATATCATGCAGCAGCCGTAACCGCTCTGTGCCGTTCAGCGGCTCGGCAGCAACGCCAAGACGCTTGAAGTTGTTGAGAACATCCGTTTCAATGCGCTCCAAACGTGGCTTTGCCGTTTTCATTCCGTCCGCTTCAATGCCGAATGTCAGATACTTTGTCTTGATAAGTCCGTTGTTGCCCTTGGCGAGCTGGTCACGGAGCATCTGCGTGTACTCGGTTCGGATGGCATCATCCTCGTCGCCGCGCAGCGGAATGGTGATCTGCGTGCCGTAGGTATCCTTGTTTGCCGCCATGTTGAGAAACGTTAGCTGAAAATGTACCGAGGCATCAAAGTAGTTGAGGAAATCACACCAGCCGTCAAAGATGGCGGTTTTGTCCTCGTTCTGTGAGAGCTGATAGTTGATGTCCTGAAACTGAATCGTTTTTGTGTAATAAGTATCTGTCACACGGCAGATACCGTCTGGGAACATCCGCTGAAACGGAATGGAATCCTGCGCGGATTTGTGTCTTTTGTCTTGTCTTTTGGCGTTGGCGATTGCTGCTTCAATCTGCCGCTTGTCTGCTCCTGTGAGCCGCCTTGCCGTAGACAATGCGTTGTACCTCCTTGTCTAGTTTTTCCTGCCGCGCGAGGGCAGAATAGAAGTTGTTTGTTTCATAGGGGCGGTGTTTTGGGCGGATGAAATACACCCGGATCATATTGCGAAGAATCTTTTCCAGCGGCAATCCCTGTTTTTCATACATGGCAAGCAGAAAACAGGGCAGCATGACAAAGATCATGCAGAGCGCAGCTGCGCTGGTGCTGATATGCTGCTTGAGCAGGAAAAACAGCGGAACGCCGATCAGCGCACCGCCGCCGAAGCAAATAAGCTGCCGCTTGGTCAGATTCAAAAAGACCTTGCTTTTTACTGCCGTCAGGTCTTTTGGTACGGGTACATAAGCCATAATGTTCTCCTTTAATGTGCGTGGAAGATGCTCTTGGCGAGGGAACTGGATTTGAACAGCGTGAAGCAGAGCAGCACCGTATATCCCATGCACGTCCAGATCGCATAGCTGATGTCGCTGCCGACGGCGATATTCTGCACCAGCACAGCATAGATGGCGACACAGACGATGATGAGGAACGCCTGAAAGCCGAGTGCAAGCAGACCGCGCAGATAATTTTGCCCCGTCTGCCCCCATTCGCGGTTCATCATGGTCGCCATAGGAATGGGCGCGATGGAGGTCACGAGGTAAATCTCGATCATGCGTCCATACACGATGATGAAGATGCAGATGGTAAGCGCCCACATGGTAATCCCGACGAACAGGCTTTGAAACCACAATCCGAACAGCGGTCCAAGCTCCATCTCTGCAAGGCGTGTTTCCAGATCGGTAACAACGCTGCTGATGTCGATGGACGCATCGGAAACAATAACGCCGCCTGCGCTGTTCACCACGCTCTGCGCTGCATCAAAAATCCCCATGACGATGTTCCAAGTGTTCGTCACGATGAGAACGGCAGCCGCCGTCTTGAACGACCATTTGAAAAACATCCATGTATCAATGTCATGGAGATTATTGCGATCTGTGACGAGCTGAATCAGCTCCAAAGTCATCACGAACGCCAGAATGACACCGGCTATGGGGATCATCACGGTTTCGGATAAATTCTGCACCATATTAAAAATGCTGCTGTTCCATGCGGAGGGTGACTTGCCGACTTCGACAATGGCCTCACCGACCTTTTCATTTACGCTGTCAAACATTCCGGAAAGGTTGCTGATAATGCCGCCGATCAGAATTTCCCGCAGCCAATCCACGATTGCTTTTTTGAGAGCAGCGTTGCGTTTCATGCCAGCCTCGACCTGTTTCAGCCTGCCTGCGGCGGCATGGAAATTGTCCGTCGCTTCCCATGCTTTTGCCTCTAAATCCTCGTAGGAAA
>ENA-ORCN01000687-ORCN01000687.1-human-gut-metagenome-genome-assembly--contig:-NODE-687-length-27095-cov-12.127434_pt1 | contig 27095 bp, 21 predicted proteins | sample MGYA00242984_ERZ507984 | MGnify/ENA primary metagenome ERZ507984 (study PRJEB26167, sample SAMN06115395) | human gut metagenome | host: Homo sapiens | place: China:Hubei | collected 2016-05-19... | reverse complement strand
ATCACAACGGTTCTCTTTAATATTTATTATTATTTTTTCAGTGCGCTGAAAAAATGGAATGTGCCGCTTCCGTGGAAGAAAAAGAGGCGGGAGCTTCATAACCTGTAAATAGTTATGCATGGTTTCGAAAATGATTGACAAAACGGGGTGGTACTGGATTTTTTTCAGAAAGTGTGATATTCTTATGTTACAAAAGATAGGTGACAGTGTTTCTTCCTGGATGGATGCCGCGCAAGCGGCAGATAAAACGGAGATTCGAAACAGAGGGCAGAGGCACTTGCCGCTGGTCAGAAAGAGAGGCAGAATTATGGGCTATGAACCAATGAATGAGTCCTGGCAGATGGCGGGGGAACGCCATGAGACACTGGGACAGTATGTGGCGAAGACATATTTATGGATGTTTGCAGGGCTTCTTGTGACATTTGGCATCGCATTAGCCGGATACGTGACGGGAGCGATTTTGTATGTATTTCAGGTTCCGTATGCGACCCTCGCATTGACGGGACTGGAGCTTTTGACGGTGATCTGGCTGAGTGCCCGGATTCACAAGTTATCGGTGGGAGCGGCGAGAGGGCTGTTTCTATTCTATGCAGCTTTAAACGGCGTTGTTTTCTCGATGTATTTCCTGATCTTCGGTGTTGTGGAGATGGTGTTTGTATTTGCGGCGACCGCGCTGTTCTTCGGAATGATGGCGGGCGTCAGCCTGATCTTCAAGCTGGACTTGAGCGGAATCCGTCCATTGCTCGTTGGCGGACTGCTGTTTACAGCGGGAAGTATTGCGTTACTAAAATTGCTGAAAAAGAAGAAAAGTTTCTATTATAAGACAAATCATTTTGTGAGTGTTTCCGGTATGATGTATCGTATGAAACAAAATGCGATAGGATTAGCGCACATTTGTGTTCTTTCTACCATGGTGCTCGTGATGATTTCCACGACATCTTCCATGATGTTTAGCATGCACGATATTTTATATACGCGTTATCCGATGCAGAACATGTGTTATGTTTCCGGTACAAGTCGCAGTGACGATCAGAAGATGATAGAAGCCATTCATCAGATGGCGAAGGAAACCGGCTGTGATGTCAAAGATGAGATTTATGTACGCGGTTGTATTATTTATACCCGAAGACATGGAGATGCATTTGAAGCAGATGCGTCTGCCATGGGAACGTCTGCGGGAGTTCTTTTTTGCATGAATCTGGAGGATTACAATAAGAGCATGCATACAAAGGAGACGTTAGAACCGGGAGAGGTTTTGGTATATGCGGCTCATGAACGTTATGGAAAAGACACGATTGAGATTATGGGACAGGATTATCGCGTAAAAGAAGTGAAAAAGGCACCGTGCAATGGAATACTGGCATCTTATATGTCAAGCGGATATTACATTGTTTTCCCAGATGAAGCAGCGGTAGAGCAAATAGCAGAGCACATACCATATCAGTATGATGACTGTTTTAACGAGTTGCGATCATATTATGGTATTGATATTGATGGAGATGCCGATCAGCAAAAGGAACTCTATAAGAAAATACAAAAGTATCCATCCACAAACATGAGCAGCTTTTCTGTGGAAAATCGAAACGTGAATGAGAAATCGTTGAATGCGCTTTATGGTGGTTTGTTCTTTACGGGTGCTTTTCTTGGTGTACTCTTTCTGATAGCAACGGTTTTGATCATTTATTATAAACAGATGTCAGAAGGATATGATGATCGAAAGAGATTTCATATTATGCAGCAGGTCGGCATGACGCATGAGGAAGTGTCCTCTGCCATTCGTTCCCAGGTGTTGATGGTATTTTTTATGCCGCTTGTAGCTGCCTGTATCCATACCTGTTTTGCTTTTCCAATGATCCGTCGTATGTTGTCACTCTTTAATATGCGCAATACAGCGCTTTTGGCAGGGTGTATGGTTGGCTGTTTTGTGGTATTTGGTATCATCTATGTGCTGGTGTATCTGATGACTGCCCGGACATACAATCGTATCGTACAGGAGTAAAAGGAAAAGCTTTTCCATTGCATGTACTTGACAGGATATGCTATAATCGAGAGCGGATATATTGTAGCAACGCAAGAAGAAACAGTATAAGATATAGTATAAGATATAGAAAGCATCTGATTTGATCGGACGATTTTTATATATACACGAGTGTTAAGGAGTAAGACAATGGTTAAAGTAGTAAAATTTGGTGGAAGTTCCCTGGCAAGTGCAGCACAGTTTGCCAAGGTAGGAGATATTATCCGCGCGGATGAGTCACGTCGTTATGTTGTGCCGAGTGCGCCGGGAAAACGTAATGCAAAGGATACGAAAGTAACAGATATGCTTTATTCCTGTTATGCATTAGCAGAAGCCGAGGAAGACTTTAAGGGTGCACTGAAAAAAATTAAGGAACGTTACAATTCCATTATCAATGGACTGAATCTGACACTTTCTTTGGAAGACGAATTCAGAACAATCGAAAAAAACTTTGCAGATAAAGCCGGAGAAGATTATGCAGCCAGCCGTGGTGAATATTTAAATGGTATCATTATGGCAAATTATCTGGGCTATGAATTTATCGATGCAGCAGAAGTGATCTTCTTTGACGAGAATGGAAACTTTGATGATTATAAGACAGATAAGGTGATGGCAGAACGTCTCTCGCATGTAGAAAAGGCTGTGATTCCAGGTTTTTATGGCAGTGATTTCGAGGGCAATGTCAAGACCTTTTCCCGCGGCGGATCCGATATTACAGGATCGATCGTTTCCAAGGCAGTACATGCCAGCGTCTATGAGAACTGGACAGATGTTTCCGGTTGTCTGGTCGCAGATCCTAGAATCGTTGAGAATGCACAGCCGATCAAGGTGATCACTTATAGAGAATTACGAGAACTTTCTTATATGGGAGCCTCCGTGCTGCATGAAGATGCGATCTTCCCGGTACGCAAAGCGGGCATCCCGATCAATATCAAGAATACCAATGCGCCGGAAGAACCGGGAACCATGATTGTGGAAAGTACCTGTCAAAAGGCAGATTATACGATTACCGGTATTGCCGGTAAGAGGGGCTTTGTAGCAGTCAATATTGATAAAGATATGATGAACTCAGAAGTGGGCTTCTGTCGTAAAGCACTGGAGGCATTTGAAGAGAATGGTATTTCCATTGAGCATATGCCATCCGGTATTGATACCATGACGGTCTTTGTTCATCAGGAAGAATTCGAGGGCAAGGAGCAGCAGGTTATTTCTTCCATCCGTCGTCTCGTAAATCCGGACATTATTGATCTGGAAGCGGATCTGGCACTGATCGCTGTCGTTGGCCGTGGCATGAAGTCTACCCGTGGTACAGCAGGAAGGATCTTCTCTGCACTGGCACATGCCAACATCAATGTTAAGATGATCGATCAGGGATCTTCCGAGTTAAACATCATTATCGGTGTCAGCAACAATGATTTTGAAAATGCTATCAAGGCTATTTACGATATCTTTGTGATGACACAAATCTAGATATATGGATCTTTTAAGGCACCTTTTGATAGGTGCCTTTTGTTTGTGAAAAATATCCATTTGCGTTTTAGATATACTTTGTGAAAATTCGCCCTTACATTTTTTGCCAAAAGTTGATAAAATATATATGTATATAGGTAAAATGTGTGTAAATTGTCGTGGACTCGATGGAGTTGTCGAAATTGGTGAAAGGATGTGTCAAGATGTTTGAAGTGGGCGAACGAGTAGTGTATGGTCATCATGGTGTATGCGAGATTGTAAAGATCGACACCCTGGATATGCCGAATGTGCCAAAAGACCGGCAGTATTATTATTTGTCGCCGACGACAGATGGCACCAGCATCATGTATGCGCCGGTGGACAATCCCAAACTTTCCATTCGCCGGGTTATGACCAAGGATGATGTCATGTCACTGATCAAGGCGATGCCGCAGATCGATATGTTAAACGTGACCAATGACAAGCAGCGTGAGAACGAATACAAGGAGTGCATCCGTAGTCTGGACGGCAAGGAATGGGTTCGTCTATTAAAGACCGTACGGGAGCGTGGACGCGGACGCATGGAAAAGGGCAAGAAGATGACTGCCTTAGATGAGCGTTACATGAAGATGGCGGAGATGCAGTTGTACTCGGAGATTTCCGCGGTGCTGGAGATCCCCCGCAATCAGGTGGAGGGTTTCATCGAAGAACATATGGTAGTCGCATAAAATAAAGAAAGAGTAAACAGCAATCCCCAGATGGAAAAGATCCGTCTGGGGATTTTTGTGACGATTTTGTGAATTTTCAAAAATTATTAGCACTCACTATTGACGAGTGCTAATAAAGGTGCTATAACATAATTGTCAAAAGAAAAGACATTAAAACAATGAGATAAGAAAACAAATAGTTTTGATGATATGGAAGGAGCGATGACTTATGTTAATGCCTAGTATTTTTGGAAATGATTTTATGGATGATTTCTTTGTATTCCCACAGGAGAGAAAGACCACACCGACTGCTAAGGCAAACCTGATGCAGACGGATGTCAAAGAAACAGAGACAGGTTACGAAGTGGTGATTGATCTTCCGGGATATAGTAAGGAAAATGTAAACGCGGAATTGAAGGATGGCTATCTGATCATCAGTGCTACAACGAGCACGAATGACGAGGAGAAATCCGAAGATGGCAAGTACATTCGCAAGGAGCGTTACAGTGGTTCCTGCCAGAGAAGTTTTTATGTAGGTGAAGATATCACCCATGAGGACATCAAGGCGAAATTTGAAAACGGTACTTTGAAGTTGGATATTCCAAAGAAGGAAGCCCAGCCGAAGGTAGAGCAGAAAAAAACGATCGCCATTGAGTGATCGATGATAGGAACAAAAGAGGCTGGCTACAATCCGTAGCCAGTTTTCTTTTAAATAAGAAAGTAGGTGAGTTGGGATGTCTGCCAAGAGAGATTATTATGAAGTCTTGGGTGTCGACAAGAAAGCGGATGAGAGTACGATAAAGAAAGCGTTTCGGCGATTGGCAAAGAAATACCATCCCGATACCAACGCGGGGGATGCAAAGGCGGAAGAAAAGTTTAAAGAGATCACAGAAGCCTATGATGTCTTGAGTGATAAAGAAAAAAGAAAGTTGTACGACCAGTTTGGACACGCTGCCTTTACAGAAGGCTTTGATCCGAACCAGGCAAGTGGTTTTGGCGGCTCCGGCTTCGGGGGAACCAAGTTCTATCGCAATGGTGATGGCATGGAGTTTCATTTTGAAGGCGGCAATATGGATGATATGGGAGATATCTTTGATTCCATCTTTGGAGGTGCTTTTGGTGGTGGTGGCTCCGGTTTTGGCGGCAGATCTCAGGGCTTTGGCAACCGTGCAATGAAAGGAAAAGATCTGCATGCAGAGATCACCATATCCTTTGAAGATGCAGCCTTTGGCTGTGACAAGCAGATCACGATCTCTGATCCATCCGGCAGACAGCCGCAGACTTTGTCGGTGCATATTCCGGCAGGAATCGATGAGGGGAAGACTGTACGCCTTGCAGGAAAAGGTCAGCCGGGCATAAATGGTGGCAAGAATGGTGATCTGATGCTGGCAGTCCATGTGCTTGACAGTAAGGCTTTCCGTAGGGAAGGCATGGATGTCTATTCGACCATCCGTGTGCCATTTGTAACGGCAGCCCTGGGCGGATCTGCCAGAGTCCACACCTTGTACGGCGATGTCGAGTGTCAGATCAAAGAGGGCACCCAGTCCGGCAGCAAGATCCGTCTGAAAAATAAGGGTATCGTCTCCATGCGGAATGCGCAATTCCACGGCGATCAGTATGTGACCGTGGAGGTCGATGTGCCGAGACATCTGAATGCGATGGCAAAACAAAAATTAAGAGAATATGCAGGTGCAGAAAGAGCGTCTGCGTGATAAGATAAGATTTAGGAGGTGAAGCATATGAACATCCAGAAATTTACACAAAAGTCAATGGAAGCAGTGCAGGACTGTGAGAAATTGGCATATGAATATGGAAATCAGGAGATCGAACAGGAACATCTTTTGGTCGCTCTTTTGCAGCAGGAAAATGGACTGATCCCGCAGATGATCGAAAAGATGGAGATACAGTTAGAACATTTTAAGGATAATGCCATCCGGCATCTGGAGGCAAGGACAAAAGTCTCCGGGGGGCAGGTCTATGTCGGTAAGGACTTAAATCAGGTACTCATCCATGCAGAGGATGAGGCAAAGGCGATGGGGGACGAGTATGTCTCCGTCGAGCACCTTTTCCTTGCCATGATCCGTTACCCGAATCGTGCCATCAAGGAAATCTTTAAGGAGTATGGCATTACCAGAGACCGCTTTTTACAGGCACTTTCTACCGTGCGGGGCAACCAGAGGGTGATGACGGACAATCCGGAAGCAACCTATGATACCTTGGAGAAATACGGTTATGATATGGTCGAGCGTGCCAGAGACCAGAAACTTGATCCGGTCATCGGACGAGACGCAGAGATCCGCAATGTGATCCGTATCCTATCCCGTAAGACCAAGAATAACCCGGTACTGATCGGTGAGCCGGGTGTCGGCAAAACGGCAGCTGTAGAGGGTCTGGCACAGCGAATTGTCCGCGGGGATGTACCGGAAGGACTGAAGGACAAGAAGTTGTTTGCCCTGGATATGGGTGCACTGGTCGCCGGTGCAAAATATCGTGGTGAGTTTGAGGAACGTCTAAAAGCCGTTTTGGATGAGATTAAGAATTCCGATGGCGAGATCATCCTCTTTATCGATGAACTGCATACCATCGTTGGTGCCGGAAAGACAGACGGTGCCATGGATGCGGGCAATATGTTAAAACCAATGCTTGCGCGTGGAGAATTGCATTGTATCGGTGCAACGACTCTGGATGAATACAGGGAATACATTGAAAAAGATCCGGCGCTGGAGCGACGTTTTCAGCCGGTTATGGTGGATGAACCATCGGTCGAAGACACCATTTCCATCCTGCGTGGTCTGAAAGAACGTTATGAAGTATTCCATGGCGTTAAGATCACAGATGGTGCGTTGGTTTCTGCGGCAACCCTATCCAACCGTTATATCTCAGACCGTTTCCTGCCGGATAAGGCGATCGATCTGGTCGATGAGGCGTGTGCCCTGATCAAGACGGAATTGGATTCCATGCCGACAGAGTTGGACGAACTCAACCGTCGTATCATGCAGCTTCAGATCGAGGAGACTGCGCTGAAAAAAGAGGACGATCATTTGAGTCAGGAGCGTCTGGAAAATCTGCAAAAAGAACTTTCCGAACTGCGGGAGAAATTCTCCGGACAGAAAGCCCAGTGGGATAACGAAAAGCACGCAGTAGAAAAGGTTTCCCAGTTACGAGAGGAACTGGAGAGCCTGCGCAATGAGATTAAGATCGCCCAGCAGAATTATGATCTGGAAAAGGCGGCAGAACTCCAATACGGCAAACTGCCACAGTTGGAAAAGCAGTTGGAGCAGGAAGAAGAACTGATCAAGAATAAGGATATGAGTCTTGTCCACGAGAGCGTGACCGAGGAGGAGATCGCCCGTATCATCTCCCGCTGGACCGGTATTCCGGTGGCAAAATTAAATGAGAGCGAGCGCAATAAGACCCTGCACTTAGCAGAGGAACTCCACAAGCGGGTCATCGGTCAGGATGAGGGCGTGACCAAGGTCAGTGAAGCCATCATCCGTTCCAAAGCGGGTATCAAAGACCCGGACAAACCGATCGGATCCTTCCTTTTCTTAGGACCTACCGGTGTAGGTAAGACGGAACTGGCAAAGACATTGGCGGCAAGCCTGTTTGACGATGAGAACAACATGGTACGTCTGGATATGAGCGAGTACATGGAGAAGTATTCCGTTTCCCGTCTGATCGGAGCGCCTCCTGGATATGTCGGCTATGATGAGGGCGGACAACTGACAGAGGCAGTCCGCAGAAAACCTTATTCCGTTGTCCTCTTTGACGAGGTGGAAAAGGCGCACCCGGATGTATTCAATGTCCTCTTGCAGGTCTTAGACGATGGACGTATCACGGATTCACAGGGCAGGACGGTTGACTTTAAAAATACCATTATCATCATGACCAGTAATTTGGGGTCTTCCTATCTGTTGGAGGGCATTGATGAAAATGGCAATATCCGACCGGAAGCCGAAGATGCCGTGATGAACGAACTGCGTCAGCATTTCAGACCGGAATTTTTGAACCGTCTGGATGAGACCATTTTGTTCAAGCCGCTTACCAAGGATAATATCGGTCATATCGTGACGCTTCTCATGGAGGAGTTGAACGGACGTCTGGCAGACCGTGAGATCCGTGTGGAATTGTCACCGGAGGCAGAGACCTACATTGTCGATCATGGTTATGATCCGATCTATGGTGCAAGACCACTCAAGCGGTATCTGCAAAAGTATGTAGAGACCATGGCAGCCAAATGCATTTTGGCAGATGAAGTGGATATGGGCGATACCATTTATATTGATGTAGCGGGTACAGAACTGACCGCTGTCGTAAAGCATCAGGCATAAAAGAGCACATTTTTCATATACTATAGTATGAAGAATAAGAGCAGAGCCAGTCTTGGCAAAAAGTCAGGGCTGGCTTTTTTTATGAAAAAGAAGTATATCCTGACGGGACTTTTTGGACTGCTTGTGACGTGTGGCGGACTTTTCTGGCAGTATGCGGTCTATGAAGGATCGGACCCGGTGCGAAAGACTGCGACAGTCATAAGCAATGCAGACTGGGCAGACCCGGAGGAAAAACTCGTAGCGCTGACTTTTGATGACGGTCCCCATCCGGTCTATACAGAGGAGATCCTTGATGTCTTGGATCAGGCAGGTATAAAGGCGAGTTTTTTTATGATGGGAAAAGAAGCAGAACTCTACCCGGATGTTGTAAAAAAGGTAAGCGATGCCGGGCATCTGATCGGAAATCACACTTATACGCACGCCAATGTCTGCCAGATCTCCGCGGATGAGACAACAGAGGAGATAACAAAGACGAATGATATTTTAGAAGGTCTGACCGGAAAACGTCCGCAATTTTTCCGCCCGCCGTTTGGCTGCAAAAATGAGACCTTGGAAAAGCAGACAGGCATGTTCTGGATCTTCTGGGATGTGGATACTCTGGATTGGAGCCTACAGAACGCGGAGCAGGTTTACTGTAAGGTAGTGAAAAATGTGGGAGAAAATGATATTATTTTAATGCACGACGCTTATCCGTCCACTGTGGAGGCAGTCCGGGAACTCATTCCGGCTTTGCAGGAAATGGGCTATACCTTTGTGACAGTCGACCGCCTTGTGGAACCGTGATAGGTTTATGACATACAAGTGATAGAAAATATATATGATAAAAGACTTGTACTTTTTCCCATTATTTAGTATCTTATTAGGTGTGATGCATAATCAGATACGAAATCCTGCATTTTAAAACGAAAATGCAAGAAGAAATAGGAAATATGCAAGTAAATATGCAAGATTTTATATTTTAAAATGCAATTTCGGAGGAAACATGGATTTATTTGATTACATGCGACAGGAAAATGGAAAAAAGGAATCTCCTTTGGCATCCCGTATGCGGCCGACGAGTCTGGATGAAGTCGTCGGGCAGCAGCATATCATAGGAAAGGACAAACTCTTGTATCGTGCCATCATGGCGGACAAGATATCATCCATTATTTTCTATGGACCGCCGGGAACCGGAAAGACGACCCTTGCCAAGGTCATTGCTAATACGACCAGCGCGGAATTTACATCCATTAATGCGACGGCGGCAGGCAAGAAAGACATGGAGCAGGTCGTGGAAAATGCCAAGAACATTCGGGGCATGTATGGCAAAAAGACCATTCTTTTCATTGATGAGATCCACCGTTTTAACAAGGGACAGCAGGATTACCTCTTGCCTTTTGTGGAAGATGGGACGGTCATTCTGATCGGAGCAACGACAGAAAACCCATATTTTGAGGTCAACGGCGCGCTTTTATCCAGATCCATCATCTTTGAACTAAAGCCATTATCCCAGGAGGACATCAAGACTTTGATCCGGCGCGCACTGACCGACAGTGCAAAAGGACTTGGCTCTTATGGAGCGGTCATTGATGATGATGCGCTTGATTTTCTGAGCGATATGGCAAATGGAGATGCCAGAAGTGCACTGACAGCCATTGAACTTGGCGTTCTTACGACAGAGCCTTCTGCGGATGGAAAGATCCACATTACTTTATCCGTGGCGAGTGAATGTATCCAAAGGCGTGTTGTGAAGTATGATAAGAGTGGGGACAACCACTACGACACAATCTCGGCTTTTATCAAGAGTATGCGGGGATCTGACCCGGACGCAGCTATCTATTATCTGGCGCGGATGCTCTATGCCGGAGAGGATGTCAAATTCATCGCACGACGCATCATGATCTGTGCAGCAGAGGATGTGGGAAATGCAGACCCGCAGGCTTTGCAGGTTGCCGTGGCAGCAGCACAGGCAGTGGAACGCATCGGCATGCCGGAGAGCCAGATCATCCTGGCTGAGGCTACCAACTATGTGGCATGTGCACCCAAGAGTAATGCCTCTTATCTGTCCATTGATGCAGCCATGCATATGGTGGCAAGCGGACAGACACCACCGATCCCGGTACATTTGCAGGATTCACATTACAAATCCGCCGGTAAGTTGGGACATGGCATTGGTTATCAATACGCACATGATTTTAAAAACCATTATGTCGCACAGCAATATCTGCCGGATGCTTTAGCAGGCACACATTTTTATGAGCCGACAGATATGGGCTACGAAAAACAGATCCGGGATCATCTGGAAAAGATCCGCAGAGAAGCGGAGTAAGAGGAAATGACCTTTGCGGGCGATGACAGCGGTCGGCAAAGTTTATTTAATAAAGGAACAAGCAACAGGAGGAACAAATAGCATGCAAACATATGCAGACATGACAAAGGAACAGTTGCAGGAAGAACTGACAAAGGTACGTCAGATCTACAAAGAGTATCAGGACAAGGGTCTGAAACTCGATATGTCCCGTGGTAAACCATCCAGCGGGCAGTTGGATCTGGGCATGGGGCTGCTCAATGCAGTGGATGCAGAGTCTTTGATGCAGGCAGAAAACGGTCTGGATACACGTAATTACGGCGGACTGGACGGCATCCCTGAGGCAAAGCGTCTTATGGCAGGTATTATGGAAGTCAGACCGGAACAGGTCATTGTTTGTGGCAATTCCAGTTTAAATACCATGTATGACATGGTGGCTCGTGGAATGCTTTTGGGTTATTTGGGCCAGACCCCTTGGTGTAAATTAGATAAAGTAAAATTCTTATGTCCGGTGCCTGGCTATGATCGTCATTTTGCAGTGACCGAGCATTTCGGCGTGGAAATGATCAATGTGCCAATGACAGAAGAAGGACCGGATATGGATATGGTGGAAAAATTGGTAGCAGAGGATGATGCCATCAAGGGTATCTGGTGTGTACCGAAGTACTCCAATCCACAGGGCGTGATCTACTCTGATGAGACGGTGAGACGTATGGCAGCATTAAAGCCGGCAGCAAAAGATTTCCGTATCTTTTGGGATAACGCTTATGCCGTACATCATCTGTATGGCGCAGAAAAGGGAAAGATCTTAAATATTTTGGATGAATGTGAGAAGGCAGGCAACCCGGATATGGTATTTGAGTTCTGCTCTACCTCCAAGATCTCCTTTGCCGGAGGTGGCATTGCAGCCATTGCAGCATCTGAGGCAAACCTTGCGGATATCAAGAAGTCACTGACTATTCAGACGATCGGTTTTGACAAGGTCAACCAGTTGCGTCATGTCCGTTTCTTTAAAGATGCCGATGGCATTGCAAAACATATGGAAAAACATGCAGAATTTTTAAGACCTAGATTTGAACTGGTACTGGAAACTTTGGAAAGCCAACTTTCCGGTCTGGGAGCAGGATCATGGATCAAGCCGATGGGCGGTTATTTCATCACATATGAGACAAATGAGGGCTGCGCCAAGCGTGTCGTTGCACTGGCAAAAGAGGCTGGTGTTGTGCTGACACCGGCAGGTGCGCCATTCCCATATGGAAAGGATCCGAAAGATTCTGTCATCAGAATTGCACCATCTTATCCAACCATGGAAGACTTAAAGGCAGCTGCAGAGATTTTCTGTGTGTGCGTAAAGGTGGCAACCTTGGAAAAGATGTTGGAAGCGTAAGATTAGTATGGAAGCAAAACATGTACGCAGAATAAGTTTTGCTCCTCATAGATGTCGAGCATACCATGATATTGCTCAGTCAACAATGAAATACTTTTTAACCCTAAGCCGTGTTCGTGAGAATGCGGCTTTTTCTTTTTGCAAAAGGCCAAAATTATACAAAAATCTTACCAAAAACAGCAAAATAAGACTTGTTTCAGATGAGAAAATTGCATTAATATATGTAATATTTTTGGCGCGCCGTGTTGGTCAATCGGGAGACAGAACAAGAACTTACCGTGCGTCATATGTGTGAAGCAGGAGGGACAATATGCAAAAAGCAAGTGAAATTTTAAAAAGATATAAAAATGAAAACGGACCGGATATTTCCATGGTAACAGACCGTCTGATTGAAAAAGATGGCTTATATTTTAAGGATATCGATGGCTCCGGACAGTTCAAGCCTTTTGATGACTGGCGTCTGCCGGCAAAGGAGAGAGCCGAGGCATATGTCAAGGAACTGACCTTAGAGGAAAAAATCGCCCAGTTGTTTATCTCGGACTGGCGTATGGGAAAATATCCATGTGGCGTAGAGGGTTATCAGCCACAGTTGGATGAATCCGGTGTTTTAGATAATGGGCAGTTAGATGGAAAAACCATTTTTGGTGAGCAGCATTTACCGGGCACGGAGACGATGTTAAAGGACTGGTTTTCCAGACATCTGATCCTGCGTGCAAACCCAACGCCTACTGATCTGGTAGATTTTTTGAACCAGTTACAGGCAGTGGCAGAGGAATGCGATCATTTTGTACCGGTACAGGTCGTATCCAATTCGCGAAATGAAAATGCTGAGCCTGTTTTTGGTATGAATGATGCCGCCGGTGTGTTCGCAACCTGGCCGGGAACTCTTGGCATTGCAGCAGCAGTTAAGGGAGACGGCAATTTTGAGGTCATTGATACATTCGGACAGATTATCAATCGCGAATGGAATGCATGCGGTCTTCGCAAGGGCTATATGTATATGGCAGACTGCATGACCGATCCAAGATGGCAGAGAACCTATGGTACTTTTGGCGAAGATCCGGCATTGATTGAGGAAACTTTCGATCATTTGATTCCTGCCATTCAAAATGGCTCAGATGGGGCAGGTTTGGATGGAACAGCCATGACAGTCAAGCATTTTCCGGGTGGCGGAGCAAGAGAGAATGGCTTTGACCCGCATTATGCTGCCGGACAGTGGAATGTCTATGCAACAGAGGGCAGTCTGGAGAAATACCATATCAAGAGATTTTACCCGGCAATCCGCCACAATGCAGCGTCTATCATGCCATATTACTCAAAGCCTTCGAAGGAAAAAAGTTTTGTGCAAAAAGATCCAAAAGGACAGGATATTGATTTTGCTCCTTACGGATTTGCTTACAACAAATATTTTATTGATACCATTTTGCGTGGACAGATGGGCTTCAAGGGTTACATTAACTCCGATACCGGTATCGTGCACAATATGTGCTGGGGCGTAGAGGCATTGGATAAGCCGGAGCGTATTGGTTTTGCTGTGACGCAGTCCGGTGTTGACCTGATCAGCGGTCTGTTTGACAATGACCTTGCCATGGAAGCCTATGAGAGGGGCAAAAATGGCTATTACGACAGTCATGAAGTGCCGGAGGGGTTTGTAAAAGAAGACCTTATCTTAACAGATGCATCCATTGATCGAGCTGTGATACGCACATTGACAGAAATGTTTGCACTTGGCATGTTTGATGATCCTTACCGAGATGCGGCTGAGGCAGAGCGTGTCATTGCAGATGAAGCTGACCGGACAGCGGCAGCACTGGTGCACAGAAAGTCTGTTGTACTTTTGAAAAATGATGGAACTTTACCATATGATGCAAACGGTAAAAAGATTTATGTCGAGGCATTTTATAAGAATAAAGAACAGGCAGAAAAAGAGAACCAGACTTTACGGGAATTGGCAGCAGGCTATGGCACGTTGACAGACTCTTACGAGGAAGCCGATCTTGCGATTCTGATGGTACATCCGTCATCCGGTGCATATTTTTCTGCAACACCGGGCTATCTGGAGCTGGATCTTTGCGAGGATAAGGAAGTCTGCGATGTGGATGAGAATTGCAGACCGCTAGCTACGACTCATAAGGAAACGACAGTCAGCGGTATGAAGCGTCTGCAGGAAATCGCCGCAAGTATCCATGCACATGGCGGTAAGGTCGTATCCAATGTCAATGTGACGCTTGCATGGGAACTGGGAAATGTGGAGACAATTTCAGATGCGCTTACGGTCGGATTTGATACCTATGATGAGGCAATCATGGATGTGATCTTTGGCAAATATGCTCCGACGGGTAAACTTCCGATCACCTTCCCAAAGAATGATGCCGTCATCAAAGTGGGAGCAGATGGCAGGTGTATCAGCCCGAATGATGTGCCGGGCTATGACAAGGATTTGTATATGCCGGATGAACTCAAAGATGAGAATGGAAAGGCATACGCATATCGTGATGCAGCAGGTAATTACTACGAACTGAACTTTGGGTTGACTTATTAGGGCTGACTTGAAAATTTAAATAAAAATTTAGGAGAAAAAATCAGCAGAAAGTATGTACTTAATATTTGATGTACGATTTTTGACATGATATCCATAAAAAAAGCCAATGTAAAACAAAATTCTGGTTTACATTGGCTCTTTTTAGTATATAATATTATTGAAAGGCGGTGGGATTATGCTCATAAGATACATGTTTGACAATTTTTGTTCGTTCAAGGAAGAGTGTGAGTTTTCATTAGAAGCACCAGGTGGGAAGGTAAAGAAGCGCTTTCCGGATAACTATACTACAACAGCAACAGGATACGACCTGCTGAAAACAGCAGTTATCGTGGGTGAGAACGCAGGTGGTAAGTCAAACTTTATAAATGGATTGAAATATCTGAAATCATTGTTTGATACAAACATGAAAGTGCAGTCTGTTAATTCATATATTAACGCAGATACTTTGATGGAGTGTAATAATCCCAAACAGAAATTTAATGTAGTATTCTTAGCAGGAAATAATTATATTTATGAGTATGAAACTATTGTTGATACAAAAGGAATCTATAGCGAAAAACTTACCAGCAGCAGCCAGCGGAAATCAGCTGAGCATGTAGTGTTTGATATTTTACGAGATCAGGAGGACATATATACATTACGAAGAGGAACAGCCAGGGAAGTGACAACGGCTCTTAAGAATAGCAATAATAGTAACGGATTATTTGTAGTTAAGCTGGCTCTTCTCGGAAATAAGGATGCATCAGCAACTGTTGAATGGATGTTAAATGTTCTACATCCGGGCAATATACCCTCTGACAACATAGACAGCATTGTCAGGCAGGAGCGGGATCTTGAAATTATGAAAGATCCAAGATATGTGGAAATTTTTAAGATGGTAGATTACAGCATTTGCGGAATTGAAGTGGATGATGAGAAACCTTATTCTAAAACCCTGGTAATTCGTAAGAATGCACAGGGGAAGCAGTTTAAGAGAGAATTATCACAGGATTCTACCGGTGTTAGAGAATTTTTTGCATGGGCTGTACAGATATTCCGCGTGGTATATGAAAATAAAGTGGTATTTGCAGATGAAATGGACAGGGTTCTTAATCCAATTTTGTCAGACCGTGTTATTGCGTATATTAACGGTATGGAGCACAGAGGGCAGTTTGTATTTTCTACACATAATGTATTGCACTTGAATTTAAAGACTTACATGAAAGAGCAGATTTATTTCATTACAAAAAGTAAAGGTGAACTGACATCAGAATTGTATTCTCTGGCGGATTTTCCGGAAGTGCGGTATGAAAATACTAAGATATATGAGTTTTATATGAAGGGGATATTGGGAGGTACGGCATTTGAGTAGAAAAGCAAGAGTCCTCCAGAAAAGGTTTGTGGTATTTTGTGAGGGAGATACAGAATATAATTATATAGATAAGATGAGAAAGAATCAGGGTGTAGAACTAGTTTTGAAACCCATCAATATGCATGGTGGAGGCTATTCAAACTTCCTTCAGAAGATCAAAACGGAGTCACAGAGTAATTATCTGGCAAAATTCATTATTATGGATGCAGATAGAATAGCTACTGTCCAGGGAGAACTGGATGGATTTAAAAAATTATTGGAGTACTGTAGGATTCAGAATGCAAAGGGAAATACGCCACATTTTATTATTATGGATAACCCGAATTTTGAGTATGTGGCGTGCTTACACAGTACTCAGTATAGAGGACAGGATCCACATAAATTTATTGAATCTGTTCTAGGAGCAAAAAGCATTGCGGCTTTTAAAGGAAATGCAGATGTTTATAACTTCCTTAATTCAGGAGAATTGTCATATCAGACAATGATAGAATCATTAAGAGGAAAAGAAAAGCTACTGTACAATCAATATGAGATTAAAAAGAAAAATTTCGATATTGTGATTAAAGATACTTTTTTTGATGTTAATTTTATTAACAAAAAAGGCAGCAATATAGAAGAGTTCTTTGATGTGATTGATTGGTAATAATGGATATTTGGTATAAAATGGAGTAAATGATAAAAAGCAGGAGGACAATATGGCAAAGACAGTTGGATTTATCGGTAGTGGAAACATGGGCAGAGCCATCATGGGCGGTATGATTGCCGCAGGGCTTTATACACCATCGCAGATTCTGGCATCTGCAAGGACAAAGGAGACGGTTGAAAAAATAGAAAAAGAACTTGGCATTGTTGCAACGACGGACAATGCCACGGTGGCAAAAAAAGCAGATATTTTGTTTTTAGCGGTAAAACCAGGTGTTTTTGCTACGGTGATTCCGGAAATCCGGGATTGTTGCAAAGAAGGACAGATTGTCGTATCCATTGCAGCAGGTCAGACGTTGACATCTATTACAGAAATGTTTGGTCATGAAATAAAATTGGTTCGCGCAATGCCAAATACGCCAGCACTTGTTGGGGAAGCAATGAGTGCAGTGACACCAAATAATCATGTTGACGAAGAAGAAATACAGGAAGTGATGGCAATTTTTGAAAGCTTTGGAAAAGCAGAGATTGTGCCGGAAACTATGATGGACGCTGTGATTGGTGTGAGCGGTTCTTCTCCTGCTTACGTGTATATGTTTATCGAGGCAATGGCGGATGCAGCAGTGACTGATGGAATGCCAAGAAAACAAGCTTACAAATTTGCAGCGCAGTCTGTCCTTGGTGCAGCAAAGATGGTATTAGAAACAGGAGAGCATCCGGGCGTTTTGAAAGATGCTGTTTGTTCACCGGGTGGCACGACCATTGCAGCCGTAGCCGAGTTGGAAAAATCGGGACTGCGTTCCTCTGTGATCGAGGCACAGCGGGCATGCGTGCAGAAGTCAAGGGATATGAGTAAGGAATAAGATTTACTGGAAAGCAGTTTTCGATGGCTAAAGTATGCTGGCGTTGCTATCGCAACGATCAATGCTACGGAACCAAGAATGTCCCTCAATCAAAATGCAAAATTGATGGGGATTAAGAGTCAATCTTTGTGACTTTGTAAGAGTAAAAGAGCATCAAAACGAGCGCGTTCGTCAGCAGAACACGCTTCTTTTGTGCATTGCATGAGTGATGCGTATTTGGCAGATGAACTAGTCATGGAGTATCAGCAACACAATTCATAGCCCTCTTGCCAATTCCTTTGGTCTTGCTCAATGGCGGCATGCACGCTTTCTTTGAAAAACTTGGTATCACGAAACCATCTTTATCGGTGCTGACATGGGCATATCAGAAATATCCCAAATAACCTCTAAATAAGATTGACAAAAAATTATCAAAGTAGTATAGTGAGGATAAGTGATAATTGACAGATAATTTGATCTGTCGTCAATCGAGGAGGAAAGAAACATGGGAGAATTCAAAAATTTAAAATTAGACGTAGAAGATGAAATCGCTGTCCTGACCATCAGCCGTCCGGCAGCCCTCAATGCCTTAAATAGTGAGACATTGGACGAATTAAATGTAGCACTGACAGAGATCGAGGCTAGAGATGATGTCAAGGTTCTGATCCTGACCGGTGGTCCTGATAAGAAGGGCAATGAGTTCAAGTCCTTTGTAGCAGGGGCTGATATCGCAGAGATGGTCAACTTTAGCGCAGCAGAAGCAAGAGCCTTTGGTATGAGAGCATCTGTTCCATTCTTCAAGTTGATGAATATGCGTCAGGTTACGATCGCTGCTGTCAATGGTTTTGCTCTTGGCGGTGGATGCGAGATTTCCATGGCATGTGATATCCGTATCGCATCTGAAAACGCTAGTTTCGGTCAGCCGGAGACAGGCCTTGGTATCATTCCTGGATTTGGCGGAACCCAGCGTCTGGCTCGTCTGGTTGGTATGGGACGTGCAAAGGAAATGATCTTTACCTGTGACTCTGTTGATGCACAGGAAGCATACCGCATCGGTCTGGTAAATAAGGTTGTTGCCAAGGAAGAACTCATGGATACCGCAAAAGCAATGGCTAAGAAGATCTGCAGCAAGGGAAGTTATGCAGTATCTGTTGCCAAGGCTGCGATCAACAACGGCTATGACATGGACATCAAGAATGCTGTAGAGATGGAGGCAAACCTCTTTGGTGTGGCATGTTCTACACATGATAAGACAGAAGGCATGACTGCATTTTTGGAAAGACGCGCAGCAGATCTGACAGACTTCTAAAAAGCAAATTGACAAACGATACATAAAATGACATGAAAAAAGACCATGGTGCTTTGTAAAGTACCATGGTCTTTTTGACATATCTCTGACATATCTTTTACATCAGTAATTGCAAGATGATCTGGACCAGCCACCATACGATAAAAAGGATCATGCCGCCATTGAGAAAATAGGTCCGGAAGCGTGCGCCGGGAGCAACGCTGTTCGGCGAGGTCAGCAGGTGGATCTTTTTGATATTTTTAAAGAATAATACGATGCCTACGATCACCAGAATGATCAGCACAAGTGCATAGAGGCAGAGCAGTAACATACCGCTCAGATGCGACATAAAGATATTGGTCAGGTAAGAGACATCAGCCATCTTTTCGGGATCTGTGGCGGCAAGCGCCAACTGATCCATACCAGACAGTTTTAGAAGTCCCATGCTGACGGCGGAACCGAGGAAGTTGACCAGCATATGCATATAGATGGTGTATTTGACATTGCCAGTCTTGACATAGACAAAGGCAAAAACGCCGCCGATCACAAAGGCATAGGCAAACTGGTTGAGATTGCCGTGGAAAAGTCCGAAGAAGAGGGCGGAGATCAAAACGGAAATGCCCTCGCCGTATTTGATGGTGCGGTCAATAAGCATCTTGCGGAAAAGCAACTCCTCTAAGACAGGCGCAAGCAGCACCATAACAAGGATATTGACCCAGGCTGCATTTGCAAGGGCTGTCTCCACGATCTCATTCGTGACGGTGGAACCCTTGAGATTGCCGACTATATTGGTGATGATATTTCCGGCGATGTTTGCCAGGTACATGCCGGCATAGCAGATGAGAAAGGTGACGATCCACTGTTTGCCGGTCATGGTACAAGGCTGGATGCTGCCTTCTTTTGGAACGCGCTTGATGACAAGCATCATGAGCGGCACGGCAATGATATAGGTTGTCAGCATAGAGATCAGAAAACTCAGGGTCTGGTCTGCGGCGAGCGTGGGCGCCAGATGTGTAAGGGCGAGCGGTGTCAAGGTGCGGACACCGGCAAAAAGAAGTGCACCGATAAAGTAGGCTATGCCGATGCGGGAAAAATGTCTGCGGGTCTCTGTATTCATATGTTTGTCCTCCGTGTGCTATCTAAAAACTATAAGTATAGTATTACACATTTTGTTTGACGTGTCTATTATTCCGCCAACTCTTAAAATTTCTTAAGATTGTTTGAAAAATTATGGAAGTCCGACCAAGGTAGGCGGGGATATGCTATACTAGGTACAAGAAATCAGATCAAGACGCAGAATGTGCAATTTACGACAGAAAGTATAACAGGCAGACCAGTCCTGTTATAATAGGATAGAAGATGATAGAAAATACAGATTTGTCGGTTTTGGTAGAGCCGACCCTGACCTGGTATGAGGCAAATAAGCGCGACCTTCCGTGGCGAAAAGATAAAGATCCCTATCATATCTGGGTTTCGGAGATCATGTTACAGCAAACCCGTGTGGAAGCCGTGATCCCCTATTACGAGCGCTTTATGACAGCCCTGCCGACCATCGAGGCACTGGCAAAGTGTCAGGAGGACCCACTTTTGAAACTGTGGGAAGGCTTGGGCTATTACAATCGCGTCCGCAATATGCAAAAGGCGGCGCAGACCATTTGTGCAGAATATGGCGGTCAGATGCCGCAGACCTATGATGGAATCGTGGCGCTTTCCGGCATCGGACCCTATACAGCGGGGGCAATCGCTTCCATCGCCTTTGATGAGCGGGTGCCGGCGGTGGATGGCAACGTACTCCGTATCTTATCGCGCGTCAGTCAGGATGACAGCGACATTTTAAAAACTGCAACAAAAAAGCGCATGACGGCGCAGCTTTCCCAGATTATGCCCAAGGAGGCAGGAGCCTTTAATCAGGCATTGATGGAGATCGGAGCCTTGGTCTGCATACCCAATGGACAGCCAAAATGTGATCTTTGTCCCTGGCAGCCTTTTTGTCTGGCATATAAAAACGATACTTACGACCGTCTGCCGGTCAAGACCAAGGCAAAACCCAGACGGATCGAGGAGAAAACCGTCCTTCTGATACAGGATGGACAAAAGATCGTTCTGCGGAAACGCCCTTCCAAGGGACTTTTGGCAGGACTGTACGAACTGCCTAATATCGAGGGATATTTGACGGAGGAAGAAGCGCTTGCCTTTGTGCGCGGACAAAATCTGGCTCCCTTGCAGATCAAGAAACTGCCGGAGGCAAAACATATTTTTTCTCATATTGAATGGCTTATGCAGGGCTTCTTGATACAGGTGGCAGATGTCGACAGTTTCCAGCAGGATGAGGATCTTTCCAAGGGGCCACAGGACTACTTGCTGGTTGATATCGATAAGACCCGAAAGGAGTATGCGATCCCGTCAGCCTTTGATAAATATGCGGAATTTATTGCTTTGCACCGGATGGACTAAAAGAAATACTTTATTTTACAAAAGTTTTGTGTATATAATAAGAGACGGTTGTTAGGAGGAAGAAACATGAAGATAGTTTCCTTTGCCATTCCGTGTTATAATTCGGAAGGCTATATGTCAAAATGTATAGAATCATTGCTTCCGGGTGGAGAAGATGTTGAGATTATTATTGTAGATGACGGATCCAGTGATCGCACGGCGGAGATTGCGGATGCTTATGCCGAGAAATATCCGACCATCATCAAAGCAATTCATCAGGAAAACGGTGGACACGGCTGCGCAGTCAATACCGGACTTGCCAATGCCAGCGGTATTTATTTTAAGGTCGTTGACAGTGATGACTGGGTGGATGTGGATGCCTACGTGAGGGTCTTGGAGACTTTGAAGAAGTTCGTTGCAGACGATACGCTTGTGGATATGCTTTTGACCAATTATGTCTATGAAAAGATCGAGGGCGATTATCATCATCAGCGCACCATGTTTTACACCCTGCTTTTCCCGCAGGAGAGGATCATGGGCTGGCATGATATGAAGCATAACATCAAGGGATTTTCTATTTTGATGCATTCGGTGACCTATCGCACGCAGTTGCTTCGTGATTGTCACTTGGAACTGCCAAAACATACCTTTTATGTTGATAACCTCTTTGTGTATGAGCCATTGCCGTTTGTAAAGACACTGTATTATCTGAATGTAGATTTTTATCGTTATTACATAGGACGTGACGGACAGTCAGTCAACGAAAAGAACATGATCAAACGTATCGACCAGCAGTTGTATGTCAACAAGCGTATGGTGGATGCTTATGACCTGTGGCAGATCGAGGAAGAACATCTGCGTGAGTATATGCTTTCCTATCTGGAGACAATCACGGTTGTTTCTACCTGTATCGGCTATGTATCCAATGATCCGGTCAAGTTGAAAAAGGTCAAAGATCTTTGGAAATACATCAAGGATAAGGATCCGCGCACTTATCATCATCTGCGCTGGGGTGCACTGGGGCATGCCATGAATCTGCCGGGCAGATTTGGTCGTTACTTATCTGTAAAAGCATACAAGATCTCACAGCGTTTTATGGGATTTAATTAAGAAAAAGCAGTAGTGAAGGATTTTTCACTACTGCTTTTTTGCTCCTTTTAGCGGCTCATCTCAGAGAGAAGGGACTGCTTCATATCATATAATTTCTGTGACAGATCCACATGGATCTTGGACGGGTTGGTAAAACGCTTGTTTTCTTCCCATAGGGTCTCTTTTTCCTGATTGCAGATCTTCTGGATCTCCATAACAGGCGGGGTATCATAGACACGCTTGCCCTGGCAGATCACAGGAACGAGCATTTCTTTCATGGTATAAGACCCACCGGGCAGGGTCGTCTTTTTCCAAGGCTCGTTTGGATCAAAGAGTTTCATATCCTGATCGGTGTCAAAGGTTTCATCGTGAAGACAGATCAGATCGGCTTTGATCTTGCCACTTTCCTTATCATAGATACGGAAGAAGGTCTTATTTCCCGGATTGGTCACTTTTTCGGTGTTTTCAGATAATTTGATCTTAGGGATAAAGCCTCCCTGATCATCAGCAATGGCCGCTAACTTGTAGACCCCGCCGAAAGCAGGGCAATCCTTGGAGGTGATGAGGTTTGTCCCAACACCCCAGGAAGTAATGGTAGCCCCCTGACTTTTCAAACTCTGGATCAGATACTCGTCCAGGTCATTGGAAGCGGAAATGATGGCATCGGCAAATCCGGCATCATCTAACATCTTGCGCACTTTTTTTGAAAGATAGGCGAGATCGCCGCTATCCATACGGATGCCGTAATTGGTCAGGTTGATGCCTGCTTCGCGCATTTCCGTGAAAACGCGGATGGCATTTGGAATGCCGGAACCAAGGGTGTCGTAGGTGTCTACCAAAAGTGTGCAGGCATTTGGATATAGTCTTGCGTATTCCTTGAATGCCGTATATTCATCCGGAAAACTCATGATCCAGGAATGGGCGTGGGTGCCAAGCACCGGCACGTCAAACATCTGTCCGGCAAGTACGTTGGAAGTCCCCTTGCAACCGCCGATGATGGCGGCTCTGGCACCATAAGTACCGCTGTCCGGTCCCTGTGCACGGCGCAGACCAAATTCCATGACGCCGTCCCCCTCAGCCGCATAGCAGACGCGGGCAGCCTTGGTCGCGATCAGGCACTGGTGGTTCATGATATTTAAAATGGCGGTTTCAACTAATTGCGCTTCCATGATCGGCGCGATGACCTTGATCAAAGACTCGCGCGGGAAAATGACAGAACCCTCCGGCACGGCATAGATGTCACCGGAAAAATGAAAGTCTGCCAGATAGGCGAGAAAGTCCTCATCAAAGATGTGCAGTCCGCGCAGGTAGTTGATGTCATCCGCATCAAAATGCAGGTTCTCAATATATTCAATGACCTGTTCCACTCCGGCGCAGATGGCATAGCCACCACCCGAAGGATTGGTGCGGTAGAAAGCGTCAAACACAACGGTGTGATTGTTGTTGTTTTTGAAATATCCCTGCATCATGGTCATTTCATACAGATCTGTCAGCAGGGTCAAATTCAATGTGCTCATGAAATATCCCCTTTTCTTCTTTTACAAATGGTATAATTGTCTTACATTATAATCCAATTTATAAAAATAAGGAAGAAAAAATGAGGGATGGCATTTTGAAAGATTAAGTGGTAAGATTAAAAGCAAATTCCAGAGGGCATAAGAAGCATATGAAAGATCAGAAATTATCTACAATTTTATCGGTCATCAGCATGATATGTGGCATATTGGCACCATGTCTGGTCTGTTATTGGTATGTGGGGATGGTCTTTGCAGTGGCTGCGATCGTTCTTGGGATTTATGTGCAAAAACATTTTGGTAAAAATGGTATGGTCGTGACGGCTTATATATGTGCAGGCGTGTATCTGGCATTTTTTATTTTACTTGTCGGGACCATGGGCATATATTATAACATCATCGACTTACACAAATAGATTTGGAGGAGCATCATGGATAATAACGAGCATATGTTTGAAGACGAGACTACAGAAAATACATCAGAACATTCTGGTAATACATACGGAGACAATGGAACGAACAACAATCCATACGGTAATCAAAGCAATCCATACGGAAGCAATCAGGGAAGTGTCAATGGCAACCCATATGGCAATCCATATGGAAATCCTTACGGAAATGCCGGTCAGAATAACGGAAACCCTTATGGAGGCAGTGGACAGAATAACCAGTATTCCTACAATAGCAATCCATATACCAACGGGCAGACCGGACCGCAGGTGGGACCAAATGGCAAGAAACTGGGTGTAGGCTTTGGCGTGGCATCCTTAGTCCTTGGTATCATATCCCTGCTTTGTTTTTGCAGTGGCGTCAATGTGATCTTAGCCATCCTGGCGATCGTCTTTGGTGTGATCCAGATTGTTACCTGTGAGAAAAAGGGCATGGCAATCGGTGGTATCGCGACGGCTGTCATATCAGTGGTACTTTTAGTTATCACATGGGGGCTTTTGTTCAGTAATGCAGCATTTATGGATATGATGCAGGAAGAAATGCAGAATGATTTTGAAGATGACGAGGACATGCAGCAGTTCTTTGAGCAGTATGGCATTGATATGAACGGAGAAGACGATACGCTGTAATTCGCCGGCAATCCTTGACAAACGCATCTACACTAAGTATAATTTTTAACGAAATATGATTTGACAAATGCGTTGAGGAAGACAGTACGCAGAGGTGAGAACGTCGAGCGAGTCGGGTATGGTGTGAGCCGATATTAGTATCTATCTGTGGAAGATCACTTCTTAGCAGCGGACTGAAGGAGTTTATCTGGTAGGAAAGCCGTGAGTCTCTACGTTACAGAGAACATGTATGCAAAGGTGCGGGGCACTTTTAAGTACAGCGTTATAGGTGGTATACGAAACTTTCGTCCTATACGGACGGAAGTTTTTTCTTTTATGCACTGCATTTGTTCAGAATAAGAAATGATAGAAAGGAAGTCGACTATGTACAAGAAAGTCAACACGGAACTCAACTTTGTTGAGAGAGAAAAAGCCACAGAGAAATTCTGGCGTGACAATGACATTTTCAAGAAATCCATGGAGAATAGAAAAGAGGGAGAGACTTACACCTTTTATGATGGACCGCCAACAGCCAACGGCAAGCCGCATATCGGTCACGTAGAGACACGTACCATCAAAGATATGATCCCTCGTTATCAGACCATGAAGGGCAAGTATGTTCCTCGTAAGGCTGGATGGGATACCCATGGTCTTCCGGTTGAGATCGAAGTAGAAAAGAAACTGGGTCTGGACGGCAAGGAGCAGATCGAAGAATACGGTATGGAGCCTTTCATAAAGCAGTGTAAGGAATCTGTTTGGAAATACAAGGGCATGTGGGAAGATTTCTCCGGCACGGTTGGTTTCTGGGCAGACATGGACAACCCATATGTTACCTATGATGACAATTTTATCGAGTCCGAATGGTGGGCATTAAAAGAGATCTGGAACAAAAAGTTACTTTACAAGGGCTTCAAGATCGTGCCTTACTGCCCTCGTTGCGGCACGCCGCTTTCCTCTCAGGAAGTAGCGCAGGGCTACAAGTTGGTTAAGGAGCGTTCTGCCATCGTTCGTTTCAAGGTCGTAGGCGAAGATGCTTATTTCCTGGCATGGACAACGACCCCTTGGACATTGCCATCCAACGTTGCACTTTGTGTCAACCCGAATGAGACTTACTGCAAGGTCAAGGCAGCAGACGGTTATACCTATTACATGGCAGAAGCACTCTTGGATAAGGTGCTTGGTCCTTTGTCAGAAGAAGGTCAGAAGGCCTATGAAATCCTTGAGAGCATGAAGGGTAAGGATCTGGAGTACAAGGAATACGAAGCCCTCTATGCATGTGCAGCAGAAGCCGCTGCAAAGCAGAACAAAAAGGGACATTTCGTGACCTGTGATACCTACGTTACCATGAGTGATGGTACCGGTATCGTTCATATTGCTCCTGCTTTTGGTGAGGACGATGCCAATGTCGGACGCAACTACGACCTGCCTTTCGTACAGTTTGTTGATGGCAAGGGCGAGATGACGGCAGAGACACCTTATGCCGGAAAGTTTGTCAAAGATGCAGACAAGGATGTATTGGTCGATCTGGATAAAGAGGGTAAGTTATTTGCCGCACCGAAGTTTGAACATGATTATCCACACTGCTGGCGCTGTGATACACCACTGATCTACTATGCAAGAGAATCCTGGTATATCAAGGAAACAGCCGTAAAGGATGATCTGATCCGCAACAATAACACCGTAAACTGGATCCCGGAATCCATCGGCAGCGGACGTTTCGGCAACTGGCTGGAAAACATTCAGGACTGGGCGATCTCCCGTAACCGTTATTGGGGAACACCACTCAACATCTGGGAATGTGAGTGCGGACACCAGGAATGTATCGGAAGCCGTGCAGAATTGGCAGAGCGTGCCGGTGATCCAAAGGCAGCAGAAGTAGAACTCCATCGTCCATATATCGATGCCGTGACCTTCACCTGCCCGGATTGTGGAAAGACCATGCACCGTGTACCGGAAGTTATCGACTGCTGGTTCGACTCCGGAGCAATGCCATTTGCACAGCACCATTATCCATTTGAAAATAAAGACTTATTTGAACAGCAGTTCCCTGCACAGTTTATCTCTGAGGCAGTGGATCAGACCCGTGGATGGTTCCATTCCCTGATGGCAGAGTCCACCCTGCTTTTCAATAAGGCACCTTATGAAAATGTTATCGTAC
>ENA-ORCN01000672-ORCN01000672.1-human-gut-metagenome-genome-assembly--contig:-NODE-672-length-27576-cov-7.770246_pt1 | contig 27576 bp, 21 predicted proteins | sample MGYA00242984_ERZ507984 | MGnify/ENA primary metagenome ERZ507984 (study PRJEB26167, sample SAMN06115395) | human gut metagenome | host: Homo sapiens | place: China:Hubei | collected 2016-05-19 | study... | reverse complement strand
CCGAAAAGTGCCTCGAAGCGGGAATGCAGGACCACATCGCCAAGCCCATCGATCCGGAGACGCTTTTCGCAGCGCTGCAACGGGCACGGGGGTAGGCTTCCATTCCTGCCCGGCCCTCCGAATCCTCCCTGCCTAGGCCCTCCTTTGATACCCGAAAGCCGCCCCCCTTCACAGACGGCGGCTTTCGGAGTAATGTGCTCTTATGTCACATTTCCTTTATATATCGGACGTATTTTGTCCTTGGTGTTATGGTTTTGCCCCGGTCATGCAGCGGATTTCCTCCGAGCATCCCGGCTATCCCGTACGCGTGCTGAGCGGCGATCTGGTGGAAAACCCAACCACCACCGGCGAAATGATGAGGAACCACCCGACCATGCGGGAATTTTTCGTCCGGCTCGCCAAGACCACGGGACAAGCCGTCGGGCAGGATTTCCTGCGCCGCCTTGAGCCGGGGCAGGGAGATCTCCGCATGTTTTCCCCGGATATGGCCGTGCCTCTGGCGGCGCTGAAAAAACTGGCCCCGGGACACGAGCTCGAACAGATGGAGGCCTTTCAGACGGCCTTTTACGGCGAAGGCCGCGACGTGCTCGCCCCCGAAGTCCAGATGCGTATGGCGAATGTGGACGGCGACGTCTTCATGCGAGCGTTAGAAGACCCCGGCGTACAGACCGCCGCGGAAGCCGAACGAGAGGAAGCGCTCGATATACTGGGTGACTTTGTGGTTTATCCCACCCTCTTTCTTGAAACGGACGACGGCGAGCGCCATGTGCTGGCGCGCGGTTATGCGGATTATCCCGTTGTGGCCGCCAAGCTTGCCTCCGTGCTCGGCGGAGGAGCCGACGGCTCGGAGACACGCCCCGCCAACGCGTGCGGCCTCGACGGGCATTGCGATATTTCAGCATGAAGGGGAAAGATCGGGGAGGGAGCTTTTTCAAAAAAGCTCCCTCCCCGAACCCCTCCCGCAAAAACTTCGATTCGTGGGGAGGCCGCGCAACAGGAGTTCGTTCCGGTCAAGGGGAAAACTTCCTATCCTATGCGCAAGCCTTTTCCCGCTGTTCCTCCAAATCAAAAACCCGCCCAGACAACATGTCCGAGCGGGTTTTATTTTTGTCTACCCGAAAGGCCGACAAGGGGGGATTCGATAACATCGAAAGCCTTGGGAGGAAGGAGCCCGGGGAGGGACGCTGCTGTCGATGTCCGTAAAGCCCGAAGACGCACCCAACGATCACAGCCCCTGTGGGGCCGCCATCCACTTCCCGCCCAATAAGGAATCTACCCTCCGATTATGACTGTAGGACAGCCCATGACGACCTGCCCGCCGTGGGCCGTCTGATCGCCCATGCGGGCGGCGGGGCGGCCTCCGATCAGCACGGAAGACGATCCTTTGATGATAACGTCCGGAGGCCCTACGCAAACGGCGGAATCGCCCATACACGCTGCGGGCATATTCCCGATAAGGACATGAGGGCAGCCGGGCGGAAGTATCGGCCCGCCCACATGCGGAATCGGCGGGAGCCCCGGCGTCTGCATGGGACACACATGCATATCTCCAACGCGCGCTGCTGGCGGCATGGCCCATCCTCCTTTACGCCAATTCGGCGTGTTGCGGATAACGCTTTCTGTCTCCGCCGTACCGGGCGGAGCCAGCCTTTAGTTGATCTTCACCAGACCGCCCTTGACCTCAAGCATTGCACCCGCGCTGAGTGTCCCCTTGGCATCAGCCTTGATGCCGACCATCGTAGCCTTCTGAGTCAGTTCCGCTTGCGCGGAAACGGAAAGGTTTGCCGACGAGGAAATCTCCATACCCTGCTTCGCCGAGAATTGCGCCTTGGCGGACTTGAGCGCCAGAGTCCCGCCCGCTTCGATAGTCAGATTGCCGGAAACCTTCAGCGTATAGTCACCCTTCACGTTGATGACTACGTTGCCGCCGTGCTTGCGCTCCTCGTCGCCTCCCGTTTCAACGTACCGCTTGCCCTTTATCTTGAGGCTGTCGTCGCCATCCTTGAGTTCGACAGTGCGCCCGCCTTTTTCCAGCGTCAGCACATCGTTGCCCTCTTTGAGCGTCACGGCCCGATTGCCTTTCTCAAGGCTCAGCGCGTCGTCACCTTCCTTGAGTTCGACGGAGCGGTTCCCCTTTTCCAACGTAAGGGCATCGTTGCCTTCCTTGAGCGTCGTGACCCGGCTGCTCCTTTCCAACGTGAGCGCGTCGCCGCCCTCCCCGATGATCGTCACCGTGCGGGCGTCCTCCACATCACAGGAAAACGCCTTCTGAGCGTGCAGATACACCAGCTCCGCATCCTTCGTATCGTCGAAGCGCAGCTCATTGCCGGCCTGTCCGTCCGGAAAGCTCCGGGTCAGCAGGCCGGAACAGGCCGCGTGCTCCGGCAGCGCCCACGGCGGCGGATTGCCCGAATTGTAGACCATGCCCGTCACAAGGGGCCGATCCGGATCTCCCCCGACAAAACTGAGCACCACTTCCTGCCCGATGCGAGGCAGGAACAGCGCGCCGTAGCCGTTGCCGGTCCACGGCTGTGCCACCCGCACCCAGCACGACGAGGTTTCATCCGAGGCACCCTGCCAATGGAACCGGACCTTGCACCGCCCGTGCTGGTCCGTCCAAACCTCTTCACCCTCCTTGCCCGTGACCACACCCGTAAGCGGGCCGCTCATGCGGGACCGTGCGAAAAACGGCAGGGGGCGATAACGGGCGGAAGCGGGCACAGCGGAAACATCCGCCAGGAAACGCCCGGTTTCGGCAGTGCCGTTACCGGGGAACGATGCCGTAAAACGGACTTCCGTAGCCACCCACCGGGCATTCACCTGCCCGTCGGGGTGACCCTTCACTGCAAAGGCGCATCCTGCGGACAGCCCCGGACAGGAAGAGCGCCCGCGCAGCTTGAATCCTCCCGACTCGCACGCGTCCAAGCGGATAGCGGCGAGCCCTTCGCCGGACTGCTGATCGATATGCCCGCCCAACGGATAGCCGAGGCAAGGGAACCCTTCTCCCGCGGACGCGGCAAGGCTGGTTTCAGGGGTCAGCGGATTATAGTCATCCACGGAACAAGAAGCCGCAGCAACCTGCCGTGACAGCGAAAGCTCAAAAACATGCGCAGAGGGTTCCGTGGGCGGCCCACCCTCCTTGTCCTGCGCGTCGGGAAGCCATTCCAGCGTCGCACCCTGCGGGCAATCCGCGAAAACGTCGGGCGAATCGGCCATGACCAGCGTGTGCGCGGACCCACTGTGCTCGAAAAAGTACACAATCCCGGCCTCCGCCATAAGCCGGCTCAGGAAGGCGAACGACGTTTCGCCATAACGGACGGTGTACTCCTTTGCCGGATAGGTTGAGGAAAGGGCATTGCGGATATGCCCGAATCCAGCATCAGTGCAGACTTTGGTGACGATTTCCGGCACGCTCATATTTTGGAAGACAGCGCAGGTACGTTCCTGATCAAGGCGCAGGAACCACGGGCGCAGCTCCAGCGTATACCGGGCGGAGCGCACAGTGGACGGCCCCTGTTCGGCACGGAACACGATGCCGTTGAGCGGACGCGTCGAGCCGTCGGGCATGGGCAGCCGTACGGTATACGGTTTGCCGATCAGCGCCGCCAGATCCGGCTGCTCGTCAGGGTAATGTTCCAGCACGTAACGAAACGGACGGGAAAGGGCCTCGTAACCGGTGAGGGTAGCGGCGGGCATTCATTTTCTCCAGGCTCAGGTAATATAGATAGAGGCATAGTGTTCGACTTCATAGATTTGAAAGACGAATTCAAGCATTGTTACCAGTTCTGCCTGTCCGAGGGCCTTGAACATCCCTAAATTCGGGTCAAACAGGTACAAACCGGAAGGGGTCTGTGCCAACGCGATCGCATGTCCGGCCTCCACCGGATATTTTATGAACAAGATCTTCTCCCGTACAGTAAAACGCATCCGAAGGAGTATAAAAGCACTGGGAGGCGTCCCCGCGCCGGAGACAAGCTTGCCGACGATTGAGGCGGGAGCCCCCATATGATTGGAGAGCTTCATCACCGGTTCAACCGTAAAGCCGGGACAAGAAAACCAGCCTGTCCCGCCCATAAGCTCATGGAACGTGTGCTCCACATTGATCTTGTCCCTTTCCTCCTCGGAAATGCCCGCCCGATCCTCATTGAAGTCCGAATACGCTTTCTGTATGGCGACAAGCGTATCCAGTTTATTGTAATCAGATATGATTTTAAAACTGTCCTCTGGGATTTTTCCGCTCAGGCAGCCGAGGATAAAACATGACGACAGGGCATAGCAGATGCCTTTGCTGCCCGCGTGCGCCGCATCGAGTTTCAAAAGAAAGCCTTGATCAAAAGAGCAAATACTTTGAGAATATTGTACAAACTTCATGACGATCTGCTCAACACCCATACTTCCTCCCTGTGCCCCCTTGCCTTTCCAGCACGATTTCACACCCCATGTCCCCCAGATACCAGCGGACCAGCGCGAGCAGGTCTGCGCGGCACGTTCCGGCGGGAGGGGGCAGAAACATCCGGCGCTGTGCCTCCGTCAGCGGGCCGAGGCGCAGGGTGATCCCCGCCGAAGCGTCAAAAACCCGGCTTCCGAGCAGGGCCGTGCTTCCGAGCCGCGCATTGCCCGCATCCCTTCCGCCAAGGCGGGTGAGATCCTCCTCGGGCAGATCGACCCATGCGCCGCGGAACGGTTCTACGCGGGCTTCAACCCCAAAGGCCGCCTTCACCAGTTTTTCCAGCCCTGCCGCGGATCGCGGCTGCCGGGCCCATACGGCTGCGCAGGACCGGAACAGCGCAGCGGGCACGTCCCCCCGCCCAGCCACCGGGCCGGGCATGGGCACATCCCGTGCCCGCTCTCCCGTATTGGGAAGACCGGAAACCGCCTCCAGAAACGCGGCAAAGGGGTGAGCCTCCGACGGGCCGTCAGCCCGCAGTTCAGGGCACAACGACGACGCCATATCCCGCCACAGATGCAGGAGCCTGTTGTGGAACAGATCCAGAAACTCCTGAAATGCCGGGTCCCCGGCCCGCATCCGCTCCCGCACCAGCAAGGCCACATGCGGCGGCAACGGCCCATCCATGCCCACCAGCCCAAGCAGATTCACATCAAGGCGCGGAGCCCCGCCCTCCGGGAAGGCCACGCCGCGGACCTCCCCCGCGGGGATGCTGTCCGAAGCCGGGACGCCCCAGTCCATACGGCCTTTCCATGCCTCAAGAATCGCACTCGCCTGCCAGACGTCGAAACGCCACGGCGCGGACCGAAAGCGCGACAGGGCATCGCCGCCTAGATCAGCGGAAGCGCGCCGGATCGCAGAGGCCATCTGTGCCACGTCCCCTTACGGTTACAGGTTTTCAGCACAAGCTGCGTAAACGTGTTGATTCCGGCGTACAGCCCGAAGAACACGTCGAGGACCTCCGCGAACAGGAACGCGCTGCCTCCGGTGAAGGCGTCCTCGTCGAGCGTGAGCGTCAGCCGGGTTCCCCTCGCCGCACAGCCCGGAGCGGAGCGCAAGGGGCGAATGAGCGGCTTGGCACACAACCCGTTCACGCCGGCGATCTGGCGCTGCGCAAAAGCGTCGCGCGGAGGCGCGTACAGGCGGAGCAGTTCACGCAGGACATTGTCGGCATCCGGCCCGCTCAAAGAAAGTTGATGGAGGCTGAGATGGGAAACGAGCTTCCACAGTTCGCCGCCGAACATGGGCGGATCGTGCTGTTGCGAAGGAGGGCCGCAGAAGCGGATAGCCGCCGTGGGCATGTCCGTATCCCGCGTCAGTTCGCCCTGACGCCAGCGCTCGGCGGCACGGTGGCGGTTCGTGCACAATACCCGCGCGGAAGCCACCCACGGCCGAGCCGTCTCCGGGCGGAACGCCGCTTCCTTGAAATGCAGAAACACGTCCGTCCCTATGCCGTCCAAAGATGGCTTCCTGCGCAGGAACCACATCAGGGACGGCGGCGCATCCCCTTCTCCTGAAAGAGAAAAATACGGCATGACCGAAGAACGTTTCCCTCCCTCCAGAGCGTCCACAGCGATCACGGAATGGACTTCCGTACTGTCCCGGTGCCGCAGATCCGGCACGAGCAGATGTCCCGAGCGCTCGTGATCCACCCGTATGGGTTCCGCCAGTCGCTCGAACAAGTTGACCACAGGTACGGCGCAGGTGCGGAACAATCTTGAGGAAACCGTTTTCGGCGGCGGCGCGTCCACGGGGAACAGGAGATCGAAGCCTGACAAATCCCCGAGTTCCCGCCGACGCTCCAGCCCTCCCACCTCCCAGAACAGCAGGTGTTCGGGATAGGCAAAATACTCCTGCAGCAACTGGTATCCGGGCAGAGCGTAGGCGGATTCGGGGAACAGACGCCCGCCCGGCTCCAAGCCCGCATGACACAGGGCCTCCCGGCCAAGGGAGAGCGCCCTGGGCCTTGCGGCCCCGGCGTCGTCCGCGAGAAAGACATCCCTACACGCGCCGTGCACCCATTCGTGCATGGGAAAAGTCGCAAACCGATCACCGCCAAGGTGGAGAGATAACGAGGGCAATCCGAACTTCGCCAGCGAAAGCCCCGCGATACCCTCGATCCGCAGGCACAGGACACCGGGCACGCCCTGCGCCGCAGCGGGCATCCAAGACGCCGGAGGGATGATGGAAGCCCGTACAACCTTCGCGGGATGCAACGTCAGAGGCCGGGCCGTCCGCCAGCGCAGCACGCCGCCGCGCTCGTCACGGTTGTGGATCGACGTGTGCGCCGGAATGCCGAATCCGTCCGGCAGCCCGGCCACGCCCGCCGGATTGGGGATGAATTCCGCCACGCCCACGGACGGAATCGGGCAGACGAACTGCGGATAGAGCAGCCCGAGCAGGCTGTGCGAGACCAGCGGCAGCCGGGATTCCGCGTCCGCCCTCACCCGGGCGGCAAGCCATGCGAACGACTCCAGCAGCAGATTAACCAAAGGATCGGGCTGCGTATCGGACGCCAGCCCGAGCTGGCGCGCCATGCCGGGATTCCGCACGGCAAAGCGGACCGCGTCCTCACGCAAGGAACGCAATTCCTCCCGGTACAGCCCGGCGATGTCCTCAAAGGCGTGCATCAGCCCTCCGCGGCCGCTCCAGCGGAGAACACGCCTCCGTCGCATTGGAGCAAAAACGTCACCGGTTTCTCTTCGGACGCCGCATCCACCCGCAAGTGCAGCCGACCGTCCTCAAGTCCAAGCGGGCTCACCCTTATCTTTTTCAGGCGCGGCTCGAAACGCTCCAGCGCAGCCGAAACGGCACGGGCCACCTCTCGCCCGTCCAGCGGGGCCGAACTCCAGTCCGCCAGGCCGTACCCCCTCACCAGATCCGCCGCATCCCCATTCCCACAGGGGGCACGGGTGTTGAGCAGTTCCTCGACGTCTTCCGCCACGGCCGACAGGTATTCGCTCCGGGACAATCCGCGCCCCGAAGCTTTCCCAGCAAGGCGGGACAACAGCGGAATGCGCCTTTCCTCCTTCATTACGAAACCTTATTCGTCTTGAGATCGTGGCTGGCGGCAATGTTGCCGTCGGATCCGCCCTCTTCCTTCTGGCGGATATAGGTGTACTTGATGGTCGCGTAATTCAGCGCGATCTCCTCATACGGCAGATCCCCGCCGCCACGCAGGTTGTAAGAGGCCACCACCACGTTCTCCATCGTGATTTCAAGGAACTTGATCGCGGCGTCGTTGTCCATACGGCAACAGGTGAGCACCACGGAATCCATGACCTTGGCGCTCCACAGGGCCTTGCAGATATTGGGCGAGGAACTGTCGAGATATTTGGTCACGTTCATCATCGAATGGACGGCCTGCCCCGTGGTGGGGCCGGTACTGCTGCGGATCGGCGAGGTCGGCTGATGAAACCCGTTGGTGAAATTGATGAGTTCCATCTGCTTCTCAAAGCCGCTGATGGTCGATTCGCCCTCAATATCACCGAGCTTGAGAAAGGTATTCGTGGACATGGATTCTGCTCCTCAAGAGTTGTATGCTCCGGAGGCAAGGGCTGCCGCCCTCTTGCCCTCATCCGGAGAAATGGCTCGTGCCCGTGGAACTTCCGGTTTCCCTCCTGCCCGGCGTACAGGACGAATGGGATTCACAGACATTGGGCATTTGCGTTTTATGCCGCGGCAACGTCGCAGTGGAAGGCATTAAAGACGGAAATCATTTCCCCCTCCTTGAAATATCGCTCCAGTTCCGGCGTTCCCGTTCATGCGGAAGTCCGGGGCCGGTCCAAAGGGCGGTTTCAAAAAGGCCGGGCACCGGGCGAGCCTTCGAGCCGTACGGGTCGAGGGCACCACAGATCTCCTCCGGCGGGCAAAGGGATTCGCGGCCCCTCGCCGCCGGAGGCGCATCGTTTTTTACACCGCGGGCGGCGGCAATTCCGCCACAAGCCGGATACTTGCGGTCAGTTCCTCAAGCTGGAAATGCGGCCTCAGGAAGATCACACACTTGTACGCGCCCGGATTCCCGGGATCCTCGCTCACGTCCACACGGGCCTCACGTAGCGGATAGCGCGCCTTGATCTCGTCTCCGGCGTCGTCGGAGAGAAGGACATACTGGCTGATCCAGTTATTCAGATACCTTGACACGTTATCCGCCGTCATGAACGACCCCACCTTGTCCCGCATGTTCGCCTTGACGTAGTGCGCGAACCGCGATGCGTTCAGCAGATAGGGCAGCCGCGCCGAGATCCGGGCGTTGGCGTTGGCCGTGTCGGAAGTGTAAACCGGCGGCTTGTGGACCGTCTGGCCGCTGAAGAAAGCCGCCTTGTCCGAATTCTTGCGGTAAATCAGGGCGATGAAGCCGAGATCCGAAAGTTCCTTTTCACGGCGGTCGGTGATGCTCACCTCGGTGGGGCACAGCGCCACCGTCTCGCCGTTGGTCTGGCGGTACTTGTAGACATTGAGGTTTTCCACGGCCCCGCCGCCCTCATAGCCCCGGATCGCCGCCGTCCAGCCGTACTTGGCAAAGGCCGCCGTGATGCACGCGGCAAGGGCGAAAGCCGCGTTGCCCCAAAGGTAACGGTCTGGAGACGGCCCGGCGACATCCTCCTCATAAACGAAGGTTTCCACGGGATCGGTGTCGTTGCCATAGGGCAGACGCATCAGCAGATGCGGAAGGCAAAGGGTCACATAGCGGGCATCGTCCTTCTCGCGGAACGAACGCCATTCGATATAGTCCGCGCTCTGGAAAATCTTGTGCAGATCGCGGGGCAAGGGCACATCGGTGAAGCTCTCCAGCCCGAAAAGCTGCGGCGACGCGGCGCTGAGCAAGGGGGTGTGCGCTGCGGCGGCTACTTCCGCCATCTTCTGGAGCACGCCGAGGTCCACCGCCGACAGGCCGTATTCGTGGACATGGAGCAGGCAACTGTAGGGCTCTCCGCCGAACGTGCCGTACTCCTCCTCATAAACCCGCTTGAACAGCAGGCTCTGGTCGAACTCCACGGCCCGTTCCAGATCCGTACGCAGTTCCTTAAAGGAGGCGTTGAACAGCCGCAGCTTGAGCCGATCGCTCGTCTCCGAGTTGAACACCAGATAATGAAGGCCACGCCAGACGGCTTCAAGCTTCTGGAATGCCTCGGCATGTAGAATGGCGTCGAGCTGGCACGCAAGGAGCTTGTCCTTGCAGGCCACCCGTTCCGTCAGCATCCCCAGCATACTCCCGCTTGCGGGCAGCGTGAACGGATTGTCTTCATGTTCGGCAAGGCACGCCTCCAAACGCGCATCGGCGACTTCCCGCTGGCGCTTGTCCTCATCCGGGTCTCCGGAATTGCGGACCATCGCGGCGGCGATGGCCTCGGTATCGGGCCTTTTCGCCGTCCAAGCCTCGTCCAGCTTCTCCTTGGCCTCTGACGCCGCCGTTTCGGCTCGCCGAACGTCTTCTTCAGCGGCCTTTTGTTTTTCTTGGTCCTCTCCGGCCTTGCTCACGGCATCACGGGCGGCGTCCACAGAAGCCAACGCCTCCTTGTACACCTTCCGCAACGCGTCCAATTCCGAGGCAGAGTCACCGGTAGGGAACAACATCTTCTGCAGGCTGGCCTGTAAAGCGTCGTTGCCGTCCAACTTGGCGGCAAGATCCTGCAACAGATTGCGGCGCTCGAAAAACGCTGCCAGCGCCTTGACGTTTTTCACCAAACGCTCGGGCCTGAAATCGTCCAGCTTCTCAAACCGCAGCGCACAGGAGAACGCCGCCTTCTCCGGCTCAACGCCTCCTTCCCGCCACGCCGCACTCGCGTCTTCGGCAATGAAGCGGTCCAGCCCGGAAAGCCTGAGCGCGGGGGCAACGGTTTTCATGATGTCGTCAAAATTGTCCCGGTCGACGGCGGCAAAAGCACGCAGCTTGTAATCGGGCAGCGGCGGAAGCCCCAGATCTTCCCGGACGGTCCTGTCACCCGCGAGATCCGCCATAATGCCCATGACAAAGGGAAGTTCCTTCTTGACGATGGCATCGCCCACTTCCACGTCATAGGTAATCTGTACGCGCGGCGGGCGTACCCTGCCGAGCCGCTTCTGGATCGATTCTCCCATAGATACGCTCCTTGACGCTTTTTCGCGGCGTGGGCCGAAAAAAGGCTATTCTTTGGTCATTCCGAGCAATTTCTTGATGGAGGCGAGGTTTTCCCCCTGCCCCAGCAACTCGTCGAGCAGTTCCGCCAGCGTCATGCCGCCCCACGAGACGGCCCGTTTCACCAGCCACGGGGCGGGGCTGTGCGGCTCTGTGCGCATGAGGTAATCGGCGATGGCGGAAAGGGAGGCATACGCCTGTTCCCGCGAGGAGAACGATGGCGGTGGCGGCGAAGACAAAGAGGCGGGAGAGGAAGGTGGGGATACGAGGGGATCCGTCCCGGCGGAGGGATGCCACGCGAGCACCCGCGCGTCGATATGCTCCAGCCTGTCCCGCAAGGCATGAAAGCTTGGTGCCTGCCCGCCGCAAAGCGCGTCGGCGGCGCGGGCGAGTTCGTCCAGCGCCAGCAGCGCTTCACGCAACTGCCCGTGCAGGGAGGCATGGAAGGCCGGGGAAGTCTGTGCCCCGGCAAGATTCAGCATACGCCGGGCATCGCCAGCCACGCCGTTCTTGCCGTTGCCGTTCTGGATGCGCTCGCGGTGCTCCATCGCCATCCAGTCCGCATAGGTGGCGGCAGGGACGTCCGGAGAGGCTTCCGTGATGGGCAGAGAGGCGGCCCGCTCGGCAAGGGTGGAGTCAAGCCATGCCAGCCGTGCCAGCCGTGCCTCCTGATCGCCTCCTTCCGGCTGCGGGTGCAGCCCGTCCCCAAAGCCGGAACACAATCCGGCGATCATCCTGAGCCCGCCCGGCAGGGAGGCAAAGCCATACCGCATCAGCGCGGCCTCGCAGGCCCATCCGGCAACCTGCATATCCTTGGAGCGCTCCCGGAGCACCCCGAGGGACAACGACAAGGCCTTATCCCAGTCTGCCCGCTTGAGTTCCCGTTCCCAGACCCCCTGCGGAAGGCCGGGGTCATCCTCCCGGCGCGCCTCTCTGATGGCGGCGCAAACGGGATCATGCGGCAATGCCGGACCGTACGGATCTTCGCCAAACGGATGCAGACATGACGCCCAGTCGACAAAATCTGACTTTGCTCTGGACATAATAAACCCTTCGTTATAAATTAGCTTCTAATATAAAGAAAAACATAGAGTCAACACTTTATTCCATTTTTGTCTTTCTCATAGCTATAACAGTATGATTCGATTCTTAAAATTCCATATTGCCGTCTTATTGGGCGTCATTGCGCTGTGCAGCGGCTGTTCCGCGCCGGAGCCCCCTCCTCCGACGCCGCCCGAAAGTGATGTGCCGTGGGTCTACGAACCCGACGCTGTGGTATTGCGTATCTCCGCCGACGAGCGGCTCAACGAGCATGAGGGCGAACCGTCCAGCCTGATGCTGTGCGTCTACGAACTGGCGACCCGAGAGGGAGTGGACAAAAGGCTCGCCAGCCCGGAAGGATTCGCCGAGCTGCTGGCCTGCGGGCGTTTCGACGATTCCGTGGTGACGAGCCGGAGGCTCTTTTCGGATCCCGGTCAGGCACAAAACCTTTCTCTGGACCGGGAAGAGGGCGTCCGCTGGATCGCGGTGATCGCCGGGTACTTCCACGGGACCCCCGCCCACAGCGCCCGGGTTGTCGCCGTGCCCGTACGGAAAATCGTCGAAGGCTGGGTGCCGTTCTTCAAAGACACCCGCCACGAACCTGGACAGACGATCATCCCCATACGCCTCGGCCCGGCGGAACTGATGGGAGGGGAACCCCCGCAGGCCCAATTGGGGCGGCAGTCCCTTTGAGCGCTGGCTGAACGTATGCCTCTGAAAGGACTCCGGCGAAGGGCCACCAGAAACCTGTGGGCCAAAGTTAGAGAGAGAGAGAGAGAGAGAGAGAGAGAGAGAGAGAGAGAGAGAGAGACGTTTTACCATCCGTTTTGATTGACGCGGGTTCCCGGGCATAGGACGGAGCAGAACCGCTCCGGGCATCCGAAGGCACCGCGCAAACCATATTGGGAAGGCCGACATGCAGCCTCAACGTCCGGTATACTGGTATTCAGGACAATTCCTCGAACCGCAGCACTTCCAGCAGGCTGATGCCTTTCATGCCTCGGAAAGGGCGTCGCTGCTCCAGTCGGCGCAGCCGTGCTTCTGGGGCGTGGGCAATCTGGATGTGGACGAAGCGGCGCTTGCCGAGGGGCGGATTCTCGTCCGCAGCGGGATAATGCGTTTTCAGGATGGCACCGAGGTTGTAATCGCCGCCGTGCCGGAAGACGGCAACGCCATCCTGCCAAGCCGGAGTTTCCGCGAAGCATGGACGGACCCACATATACCGTTTACGGTGTTTGCCGGCCTCCCGCCGTTGAAACCCTATGGCAACGTCGCCGGGATTCCATCGTGCATGCGGGACGGAGGCAGGCTGATCGGATGCGATGCGGACACCTTGCCCGAAGCGCCGGGCCGTTATCTTTGCCCAAACAGCGATGACAGCATCGCTGATCGTTACGCCCTGCCCCTTGCCACGGAAAGCCGGAGGGACATGCCCGTGCGCACGCTCTATCTTTATCCCCGCCTCTTCTGGGAAAACGAAACCACCGACCGCCCGGATTGGCTGTTTCTGCCGTTGCTGCGCCTCACGGATGAAGGCTCCGGACCGCGCCCTGATCCCGCCTACGCGCCGCCTTCCCTCTATGTGGAGGCCAACCCCGTACTGCGCGGGCTCGCGCGCGGACTCGAAGCCCGGCTTGCCGCAGCCATACGCCGCCTTGAGCCAGCCCGACGGCGCGGACTCGACGAGCCCGCAACCTCCAGGCAGCTTCTGCTCGTGAACGCGGCACGGACGCTCTCCGAGCTGCGCCACGCGCTGGCATGGCCCGGAACCGCCCCCCGTGAGCTGTTCGGGCTGCTCCGGAACGGCTTTGCGGCGGCAGCGGCCTGCGTCGGGATTGCAACGGCGGACGCCATGCCGCCCTACCGCCATGACGACCCGGCTGAAAGTTTCCGCAGCCTCGACAGTCTGTTGCGGGAGATCCTGCGCGGTCTGTTCCCGGAAACGGCGGCGGTGGTCCGCTTCCGTGCGGACGGCGAATTCCTGCGCGCCGAACTCCCCGAAGGTTTGGGCCGGACACAGGCCCTACTCGTACTGCAAACCGAAGAGGCCGTTTCCTCCTTGCTCAATGAGGGGCGCCTTGTGGCCGATGCTCCGGACACCCTCCCCGCCACGCTGGCGCAGGCCATCGCCGGAGTCCCGCTGTGCGAAATCCCCGCTCCGCCGGGCCTGCCGCAACGGGATGGCATCCACTATCTGGAACCCGAAGCCCGTTCGGAGCGCTGGCAGGCGGCGCTGCGTTCCGGAGCGCTCGGCGTTGCCTTCTTCCCCTTGCGCGGCCCCGCTCTCCCCGGTCATCTTCGCCTGCTTTACTTGAGGAATTAAACCATGCTGCACGACTGCTTCGGCCCGTGTTTCCGCCTGATGCTCCGTTTTCCGGATAGCCCGCCAACCGGAAGGACGGACGTGCGCCGGGAGGCGGAACGGCTGCTCGAAGGGGCCGAACGTCTTGCGCTGCGCGGGCGTGAAGCGACGACAGTGGAAACGGCCCGGCGCATGGTCGAAGCGTGGATGGACGAAACCGCCCTTGGCATCGCATGGGAAGGCCGCACCGCCTGGCTGGGCAATCCACTGCAACGCCGCTGGAAGACGGGACGGCGCGGCGGGGACTGGTTTTTCGACGAAATCCGCCGCCTGTCTCCGCACAGGGCCGAGGATGCCGAGCTGGCCGGGGTCGCCCTGCGTTGTCTCGGATTCGGATTTCGAGGACATTTTTATAACGATCCCAATGGGCTCGGCCACGAGCATCGGGCCCTTGCCGAGCGGTTCGGCTGTACGGCGGTTCCGCATCCTTTCCCACCCGCTCCACATCTCCCAAGGGAAAACCGCCTGATCCGGTATGCCGGGCCTCTGCTGACGGGGCTTTTCGCCGTATTGCTGCTGAGCTTTTGGGGCATATGGCAACATCGGCTGAACCGGGAGTATACCGAGAACCCACAAATTCCCGCCGTGAGTGCGGTACATCCCGCAAGCGATGGTCCGCGAACGACCGACGCGCGATCCGCCGTATCCCTTTCGCCGCGACCCAGCAGCATCATACAAGAAGGACGGAAGACTATCGGAACAGAGAAGCAACCGATTCCCGACGTATACGGAGAATTGCGGGATCGTCTGGCAGAGCGGACGCCGGCCCCCGCGTCGCATGACCCCGGACACCCCGGTACAAACAACCGTAGCACAACGCCGGGGAGGTCTTCATGAGTCCGTGGAAAGTCCTCGGCTGGCTGCTTGTGGCCTTGCTTTGTCTGTTGCTGACGGCGGGCGCGTACGGCTTGGCGTTCTTGTGGGGCTGGCCCCTCCCGTCCGTCTGGTGGCTGGCGGCCATTGCCGGGACCGGGGCGGGCGTGGCGCTGATCCTTTTCCTGTTCCGCACAATGCGCGGCGGTACGCATGAACCCGCCGCTCCCGCTCCCCTGCCCGTGGAGCTGCCTTCGGATCGCCTTCCCCGCTGGCTCCTGCTCGACGGCGGGGGATTGTTTCCGCACCTGCCCGACATTTTGGAAAGCGCGGGCCGCCCGCTTCTTTCCGATGGCGCGGCGGGAAACACGGGATCTGTCGGATTATGGAGCACGGCGCACGCCCATTGGATCGCCGTTGATTTTGCCGCACCGCCCCTGTCCGGCGAACATGGCGGTGACGGTGGTGAAGGCAACACGCCCGACAAGGCTCCTCCCCTTCCAATGTGGGATCAACTTCTCGACGACAAGGCCGTGCGCCGTTGGCTGTCCCCGCCTGCGGGAGTCGTCCTGTGCATCGGCGCGGAGAGCCTCTCCGGGCACGGGGACGATACCGCCGCCTTCATGCGCCAGCGGTTGCTGACCGTCCGGAATCGGCTTGGCAACGCGCCCGTGTGCCTTCTCGTCACCGGGCTTGAACAAGCGCCCGGCCTGTCGCGCCTCGCACGGCATTTTACGGCGGAAATCAGCATCGGGCGCAATGCGCTGCACGCGCCACTCGGATGGTTCATGCCCGTCCGCAGACCGTGGACGCCCATGCCCCGATGGGCCGCTGACGGCGTACGGGAAGGCATGAACGGCCTCACCACCGCGTTGGACAGCCTTGTCCGATGTTCCGAATCCGGAATCCCCGCACCGGGCGGTCCCGCATTCCTTCTCGAAGGAGCCCTCCGCCACCTTGCCTCTCCGTTAGCCTCGTTCGCGGCGGCCCTCGGGGACGGGCTCGACGGCATTTTCTGGGCCGCATTGCCTCCCGCGTCCTCTGCCTTTCAACAGGCTACGCGCCTTTCTCCGGTTATAAAGGATGTCTCCCCTCCCGCTCTCCGTTCCTCGGCATCCGTACCCTTTTCGGTTCCCGGCGGCGTACCTCTTGCCGCTTCTCTGGCCAGCCAGCCCTCCGCGACCGTTCCAGCCGGCTCCCGGTTCACGTCCTCATCCGGGATTGCGGCACATCCCCTGTTCGTACGGGATCTCTTCCTCGAAACATTGCCAGCCTCCCGAGCCCTTCCAGCCACCGGACGGCGGGCATGGCAGAGGGCCATCTGCTGGACCGCCGCAATCCTCTTTGCCGTCACCGCCGGGGTTGCGCTGTACCGTGGCGGGGAACGTTCCCAAACCCTTCTGCCGGACATGATCCGGTTTGAGGAACACCTTCCCCGAGCCGCTTCCATAGCGGAACTCGACGGCCTGATCGCCGAGTTCCACAAACTGGAACGCGGCTGTTCCGGGACCGTCCGGATCTACGGCGCCCCCAAAGAACGGCTCGAACGGCTCCGCGCCGCACTCAGCGAACGCCTCACCGCATCCCTGCCGGAATCCGGTGATACCGACCGCTGGATCAACGATCTCATGATCTGGGCGGCGGCCCGGCCCGGCGTGGAGACGCTCCGGTTCCGTGCCCCGGACGGAACCGTCCTTGCCAGTGTCGATGGCGCCGCGACAGCCGCGGGCCGGAAGGCGGCGGCCCGGTTCCTCGACAACGTGTCCGCATTCGCCTCCCAATCAAACATCTTGCCAGAGCAGGATACGCCGCAGCACACCGGGGCCTCGGACTCGATCACGGAGCGCGTGGAAGCGCTGCGTCTGCGTTACCGCGCCTCGACATTCGCGGCATGGTATGCGGCGGGACAATGCCTGCTGGACGCCGTGCAAGCACCGGGCATAGAGCCCCGGACGCTGCTGCCGACGCGCCATGTCCCACTGACGCCGCGCGATCTGCTTGGTCCGAACGATCCCTGCTCCACCTTCCTTGCTGCAGCCGAACGCGAACTGCGTTCCGCCGAGGGCCCGTTGCCCGTATGGGTAGCCTCATTGCGGGATATGCGCTCTGTCCGCCTGCTTACGCGGCTGCCCGGAAGTGGAACCCCGCTGTCCGAAACGGCGGAACTCCTCGGGGAGCCTTCCGAAGGCGCCCGCCAAACACTCGGCAATCTGGAAACACTGTTCCGGGCCCGCACCGCGTGGACGGACTACCGCAGCGCCCTTGCCGCACTGTCCGCCGAAACGGGAACCTCCGACGGCCTCGTACGGCTGGCGCGCTCCTTATACGGCGGGGAACTGAACGGCGCCCTCCGGGCCGCCGACGACGCATGGCAAGGGCTGGCCGCCGCCCTCGAAGCACGAAACCCGGACCTGCGAAACGATCCGCTGCCCCTCTCGCTCATACGCGCACCGTTGCTGTTCGCCGCCGGAACCGCCACAGCCGAAGCCGCCCGCAATCTTCAGCAGCGCTGGTCAACCGAAGTGGTCGGCCCTGTGGAAGGGTTACAGGACGAAGCGCTCCAACAGGCCCTCATCGGCGAGGGCGGTCTCCTGTGGACATTCGTGGCGGACGCGGCGCAACCTTTCCTGCGCCCCGCAGCCTCGGGATATGCCCCGGCCTCAGCCCTCGGGATGCGCTTTCCCCTTTCCCCGGCTTTCCTCAGCCTGCTTTCCGAAACGCCGCAACACATCGCGGTCTATCCGGCATCCTATCCTGTGCGGGTGGGGTTTTCACCAGTCACGGTCAACCCAAAAGCACGGGCCTATCCCCGCGGCCTGTCCTTGCGCATGGATTGCGGCGGCGAACCTCTCCGGGCGGATGCCTACAATTACCAAGGAACCGCCCTATTCGACTGGTCGCCGGAACAATGCGGCAACCTGACATTGGCGATCCTGTTTGACGGCTTCACGGCGGAGAAGGTCTATGACAGCCCGCTTGGATTTGCGCGCTTCGCGGATCAGGCAGCCGCCGGAATCATGGAATTTACGCCAAACGATTTTCCTACTGTCCAGCAACAACTGGAAAATCTTGGCATCACCCGGTTACGGACACGTTTCCGCATCGAAGGCGGCGAAGCCGTACGCGAACGGCTTCATGCGTTGCCTTCCGCTTTGATACGCAGTATACTGCATATAGAAAAATAAGTGCCCCATACAGAGCCATACCGACTACAACCTTCCCTGCCACAGCTCAGCCGCTGAACAAAATAGCGCGGGTACGCTTTAAAACGGCAGAGAAACATTGATGAAGAGTTTCCACATCCCGCTCAGACAACGCCGCCATTTCCAAAACAGAACAGCAAACAAAAAGGCCGGAGAACTGCTTCTCCGGCCTTTCCTTCTTTGCATAAGGAAGCTTTCCAGAGGCCATTCATAAATCGTCCATTGGATGATTGATGAGGATTCGTTCGCCGAAAAATGAAATTTTCAGCGCACGTTCGAATGGCTTCTACTCAATTATTCCAGCACGGTTCCGTTCCGGCCTTGCTGCTTGACCTGATAGAGGGCCTTGTCCGCCTTGCTGTAGAGATCCGCAAGCGAGGATGGGCCGTTTCCGAAGGCGCCGCCAATGCTCAGGGTCACGGACAAAGGCTCTTCTCCCGCACGGCAATCAAGCAACCGGGCGCGCAGGGCATCCAACCTTTCACGCACGATTTCGCGTGATCTGACGCCTCGAAGAAAAATCACAAACTCGTCCCCACCCCAACGGCAGAGCACATCGCCGGACCGGAAGGATTTCCGCATGGAACTGCCCATGTATTGCAGGACCGAGTCCCCCGCGAGGTGCCCGAAGCGATCGTTTACGCTTTTGAAATAATCGATGTCGAGCAACAGAAAACAATAGCTGGAGGAAGCCCCCACCAAGTCCAAATGCTCGGAAATGAGCTTTTCCGCCGCAGCCCGGTTGAGCAACCCGGTAAGCTTGTCGTGGCGGCTGGTGAGCATGAGCTGGCGGTTCGCTTCCTCGATCTTGCGGATGGAGGTCATGTCCTGTGCGAAGAGCAGCACGTATTCGCCCCGTAGATCAAGAGTATCCTTGACCAGGGTGCTCCTGATGAGCAGCTCGTGCCGGCCGTCCTCATAGATGACATTGCAGAACATGGAGACGGTCCCGCCACCGTTCTCCTTGATACGCGCCACCAAGTTATCAAGGGCAAAATACTGTATGTAGTTTTCCCGCTCCTCCGGGACGACCACATTTTCCGCAAACCAGAGAATCTGTTCCTTAAAGGTCTGCTGCGGCAGCATCTCCCCGTTGCCCGCGCCGATGACGGTTGTGCTCATGCCTGTCCGAACATCCACAGTCATGAAATTCTCGCACAGGTTGGACACAATGAAATTGATGCAGCTGTTCTTGAGCGCAAGGATGTTGGCGTCGCGGATTTGTTCCATCACCTCATCAGTTTCATCCCGCAACGCCGCAAGAATATATTTTTCGTCACCCGGCAGAAATTTGAGGTTCCGGCACAGACAAATCCCGTCGTCGCGCCGGATGCGGTACTGGACAACGGCTTTCTCCAACGAATCGACCAGCTTCAAAATGCGATCACGCTCCGTATGGCGCCGGAAGAACTCGCGCTCCTCTGGCAATACGTACTTTGCAAGAATCTCCATGCCCTCTTCGTACGTCCCTTTGGAGGGGACCACATTGAACAATTTCTTACTCAGCACGAGCGTATGGTACTGCCCATTCTCACGATTGAAAACGAAGACGGCATCGTAATCGCGGAGCAACAGGGACTTGGAAAAATCTTCCATAAAAAAAACACCTTGCCCGGCAACCTCAACCAAACATTTTCGGCGGGACACAACCGGGCGCAAATGGGGAAATATGCCTCCCTCCATCCCAGAGTTCCAGCCTGACGTCAAGGGATAACGCGCCGAGAGAGAGAGAGAGAGAGAGAGAGAGAGAGAGAGAGAGAGAGAGAGAGAGAGAGAGAGAGAGAGAGAAGCTCAGCTTTTTTAATCCATTAGAGGATATTAAATATTTGTTTTTACGATACCGTGTGATCATGCGGAAATGGGTTTGTAAAAGATATATCTATTAACTACTTATTTTTATAATAAAAAATAGAAAATCGAGCTTTTTTGAACAACTTTTTTTGAAAAAAGCGAAAAAAGGTCTGGACAGGAAGCTTGCTCCGATATAAATTCACTCCAACAGATATATCATATATACATACAAGAAAAACCTAGCCGGATGATCATCTCTAAATATAGACGCTATTTTTATACGTTATATCAGTATATAATACACAAATAGTCTTCCAATACGGACGCTCTTCTCTTTGCGGCAATGAATATACGGCCTCGCTATAGATATATTATTCTATCCGTCTTTATTCGAAAAAAGGCGATCAAACCAATTGATACATCACACACCCAAGGAGCGCATCATGCACGGCAAGGCGTTGATCAACGAGGCATTGAAGGGGAACCCCGTCGAGCGGACCCCCTGGGTTCCCTACACCGGTTCCCAAATCGCCAACCTCAAGGGGTATACCGCGCAGGAAATGTTCCGCGACGCGGACAAGCTGTACGAATGTTGCATCGAGGCGGAGTCCCAATACTCCCCGGACGGCATGACTCCCATGTTCGACCTGCAAGTCGAAGCTGAAATCCTCGGCTGTGATCTCGCATGGTACGACAACACCCCGCCCACCGTCTGCTCCCACCCGCTCGAAGGCGAGCTCGTCATCCCCACGCGGCGCATCCAAAAAACCGACGGACGTATCCCGCTCATCCTCGACGTCATGCGCCGCTTCAAGGCCGCCAAGCCCGACATCGCCATGTACGGCCTCGTCTGCGGCCCGTTCACCCTCGCCTCGCACCTGCGCGGGACCAACATCTTTATGGATATGTACGACGATGAGGACGGCGTGAAGGCCCTCGTCGCCTACTGTGAGGAAGTCGTCCGTGAGGTTGCGGAATACTACATCGAGGCCGGGTGCGACATCATTGCCGCAGTGGACCCGCTTGTCTCTCAAATCTCCCCGGACATGTTCGAAACCTTCCTGAGCGGACCCTACACGAAGTTCTTCGCCTCCATGCGCGAAAAGGGTATGCCCTCCTCCTTCTTCGTCTGCGGCGACGCCACCAAGAACATCGAACCCATGTGCCTCACCAGGCCCGACTGCATCGCCATCGACGAAAACGTCGACATCGTGGAAGCCAAAAAGCTCACGGACGCCCACGGCATCACCATTTCCGGCAACCTCCAGCTCACCATCACCATGCTGCTCGGCACGCAGCAGGACAATCAAAAGGCCGCCATCGAACTGATGGACAAGATGGGCACGCACCGCTTCATCCTCGCTCCCGGCTGCGACGTTCCTTTTGACGCCCCCGCCGCGAACCTCATCGGCGTGGGGCAGGCCGTGCACAACCCCGAAGCCGTCCGCAAGGCGCTTGAAAACTACGTTGCCAAGGACAATCTGCCGGAAATCGAAATGCCGGACTACGTCAACCTCGACCATGTCCTCGTCGAGGTCGTGACCATCGACTCCAAGACCTGCGCCGCCTGCGGCTACATGGTCGCAACCGCCAACAACGCCGCCAAGATTTATGGCGACAAGGTCGAAGTCGTCGAACGGTCCATCATGTTCCCCGAGAACCTCGCTTTCGTGAGCAAGGTCGGCCTGACGAACCTCCCCTCGCTCCTCGTCAACGGCGTCATCAAGCACATCTCTCTCATCCCCACCGTCGAAAAGCTGCGGGAGGAGATTGAGGAAGCGATGAAGTAGAACGGAAGAGGGAGGGAAGAGGAACCCCTTCTGAAGAAGGATTTTCCTCCCCACCCCGCCCCTTTCCTACCCAAGGCTTTCAAGATGGGGAGGCGGCGCGGCGGGAGTCCCTATAGGACTGAAACGGACAGGATACAGAGTTTTCCCCAAAAGGGGCAAGGAGGCACGGGCCTCGGCTCTTTCCCACAAGGCAGGATTGACGGAATGCGCAAGAAACTGATCATCCTCTCCGGCTTTCTCGGAAGCGGCAAGACGACGCTGCTGCGGTCGCTCCTGCTGTGGCACTCGGATCGGAAGATAGCCGTGCTGCTGAACGACTTCGGCGACATCCCCGTGGACGGGGAAACCCTGCGCCGCTCCGGCGTCGAGGGCGGCGTGGTGGTGGAGATCGGAGGCGGATCGGTATTCTGCTCGTGCCTGCGGGAGCCGTTCATCAAGGCGCTGGCCAACCTCGCCGCCCGCGACGAGGATCTGATCATCGTGGAGGCCTCCGGCATGTCCGATCCCTCCGCCGTGGACAAGATGCTCCGGCTCTCCGGCCTCGACGGGCTTTTTGAGCACACCTCGACCATCTGCCTGTTCGACCCCGTCAAGAGCCTCAAGCTGGCGCGCGTGCTGGAAGTCATCCCGCGCCAGCTTGCCTCGGCCAGCGTCGTTGTCCTGACCAAGGCCGACATCACGACCACGGAGGAACGGGAAGCCGCCCGCGCCTATATCCGCTCGCTGGAACCGGACCTCCCCATAGTGGAAAGCCATAACGGAAACGCGGATTTTGCCTCCCTGCCCGAACGGGCGCTTCGCCTGTTTCCGGTCGGATTCAATACCCCGGAGACGCGGCCCGACTGCTTCGCACTGGAAGCTGTCAGGACCGACGCCAAGACGCTGCTCGACGCCCTGACCGCCGACGGAAACGTGCTGCGGGTCAAGGGGTATATCCGGGCCGCCGACGGCGTCCGGTTCGTCTCGGATACCGGGCAGGGTTTTGAAACGATGGAAAGCCGGGACGCGCCGATGCCCCTCATGATCATCTGTATGCAGGGAACCGCCGGAGCCGTCCGCGCCGCATTGCACGCGGCGGGCATCGCCTGAATCAGCACAACCTTTAAGGAGCATACCATGAGCGCTATTTTGCAGGACATTTCCGAGAAGTTGCAGAAAGGGAAGATGAAGGAAGTCGCCGAGCTGGTGAAGCAGGCCCTCGCCGAGGGCATCCAGCCCCTGACCATCCTCAATGAGGGCCTCATGCCCGGCATGGACATCATCGGCGAACGCTTCAAGAGGAACGACATCTTCATCCCTGAAGTGCTCATCGCCGCCCGCGCGATGGCCGCCGGAACCGAAGTCCTCCGTCCCCTCCTCGTAGGCGACCAGATGGAAGAAAAGGGCACCGTCGTCATCGGGACCATCAAGGACGACCTCCACGACATCGGCAAGAACCTTGTCCGCATGATGATGGAATCCAAGGGCCTCAACGTCATCGACCTCGGCAACAGCGTGCCCCCGGCCAAATACATTGAAGCCGCCGCCAAGCACAACGCCGACATCATCGCCTGTTCCGCCCTGCTCACCACCACGATGGTCCACATCAAGGATGTCGTGAAGGGCGTGGCCGAGAGCCCCCTTGCCGGAAAGGTCAAAATCATGATCGGCGGCGCACCCGTCAATGACGCCTTCCGCGAGTCCATCGGAGCCGATTATTACACCCCCGACGCCTCCTCGGCAGCGGAAAAGGCCCTCGAAATCTGCGCCGCCGCGAGGGCGTAGAAAGAGAAATCGGGGGAAGGGAGAAGGAACCCTTCTGAAGAAGGGTTGCCTCCTCCCCCGGACCCCCTCCCCTCCATCTCCCAAGACTTTTGACTGATGGGGGGGCGGCCCGCAAGGAGCCCCTCCGTATGAAAGGAGTGGAGCGGAGGCGAAACGGAAACCCCGCCGCCGGGAAACACGGCAAAGAGGCGGCCCGCCTCTCCCATGCTTCCCGCCGCAAGGCGGCTCCTCCCACCCAAACGGCCCCGGCAACCCCGCCACCCGGCGGAAAGGAAACGGATATGCACCTCATCGCCTGCGAAGTCTTCCGCCCCGAGCTGGAACGCCTGACGCGAGCCATGCGCAACGCGCCCGAGGTGACGTATCTTGAACAGGGCCTCCACGATACGCCGGACGAACTCCGCCGACGCGTGCAGCAAGCCGTCGACGCGCTGGAAGCCAAGGGCGAAACGGTCATTTTCCTCGCCTACGGCCTGTGCGGGCGCGGGCTCACCGGCGTGACCGGGCGCACCGCGGCCCTGATCCTCCCCCGTGTCCACGACTGCATCCCGGTCCTGCTCGGGGCGACGCAGGAACAAGCCAACGAATCATCCCTCGGCGGCGGCACCTACTGGCTCTCCCCCGGCTGGCTCCGCTATTCGCAAACCTCGTTCATCCAAAACCGCGAAAAGCGCTTCAAGGAATACGAAGAGCGGTTCGGCGCCGACTCCGCGGCCTACCTCATCGAACTCGAAGGATCGTGGCTCAGGAACTATACCAACGCCTGCCTGATCCTCTGGGAAGGCTGGGAAGACCAGCAGGAACTCGTCCAGACCGCCAAAGCCGTGGCCGACGACGCCGGGCTTGGCTACCGGGAACTTCCCGGCGACCCCAATTTCATCCAGGCCCTGCTCGACGGGGGCAAGGACGGGCGCTTCATGCGCATCGCTCCCGGCTTCACGCCGGATCTCGACGGTGAAGGGGCCATTACTGCCATGAGGGTGACATCATGAGCGTTTCAATCACCGTGCGCCACGCTGGAGGGATCGCCAACCTTCGCGCCGAGGCGGGAACGCCCCTCGCCCCCCTGCTCCGCGAAACGGGCCTGCTCACCCTGCCCTGCGGCGTCGGCAAGTGCGGCAAGTGCCTCATCCTCGCCGCCACCGAACCCTGCGCCGAGGAACGCGCCCTGCTCGGCGACGACGCCATCGCTTCCGGGCTGCGCCTCGCCTGCCACACCCGCGCCGTTGAGGGGCTCGACATCGCCATCCCACAAGCCGGAGCCCTGCGCGTGCTCACCCGGTTCGCGCAATCGGACTACCCGTTCCGGCCTATCGTGGAGCGCCGCCCCTTCGCCATGCCCGAGCCCTCCCTCGACGACCAGCGCAGCGACCTGCAACGCCTCATCGACGCCTGCGGCGCAGAGGGCCACGCCCTCGGCCTCGGCCAGCTCGCCGCCCTGCCCGCCTTCATACGTAAGGCCCGCTCCAACGGCGGGTGCGGCGACGGGCACGGCAACGTGTGCGGCTTCGGCCTCATGCATGGGGAAACCCTCGTCGGCTATGCGGCCTCGGATGAGGCATACGCCCTTATCGTGGACATCGGCACCACCACCGTCGCCGCCCTGCTCGTGGACACGGCACGCAGGCACGTGGTTGCGGCACGCGGCGAACACAACGCCCAGTCGCCCTACGGCGCGGACGTCATCAGCCGCATCCGCCACGAAACGGAATGGGAAGAACACCGCAACGGCCCGAACCCGCTGCAACAGGCCATCGCCAAGCAGATTTCCGCAATGCTCGCCGGGCTGCTGGAACAGGCCGGGATCGGCGACGTGGATTTCCTGTCCCTGACCGGCAACACGACCATGATGCACCTGCTCTGCGGGCTGCCCGGCGAACACATCGGCAAGGCCCCGTTCATCCCCGCCACGCTCGAACCCATGCGCCTGCCCGCCGCCGATCTGGGCATCCCCTCACAAGCCCCCGCGTTCCTGCTGCCCGGCATTTCCGCCTATATCGGCGCGGACATCGTGGCTTCGCTCCTCGCCGCCGACGCCCACCGCAGCCAGCCGCCCTTCCTGCTCGTGGATCTCGGAACCAACGCTGAAACCGTGCTCTGTGCGAACGGCATGTTCTACGCCTGTTCGGCGGCTGCCGGGCCATGTTTCGAGGGCGCAACCCTTTCCTGCGGCATGGCCGGGCAGGATGGGGCCATCGATACCGTTTCGCCCGACCCGGAACGCGGCCTGTCCTTTACCACCATCGGCGGCGCGCCCGCGCGCGGGCTGTGCGGCTCCGGGGTACTGGATGCGCTGGCCCTGCTGCTTGACGCCGGGCTCATGGACGAAACCGGACGTCTCGAAGCCGACGCTTCCCCGCTCGGCGCACGGATTACAGACGATGCGCTGGCCTTCACGGATTCGGTGCGCTTCACCCAAAAGGACATCCGGGAAGTGCAGCTCGCCAAGGCCGCCGTGCGCGCGGGCATCGACATCCTGCTGCGGGAGGCGGGCATGGAAACCGCGGATGTGGCCCGCCTCTACCTTGCGGGCGGCTTCGGTTCCGCCATGCGCCCGGAAAGCGCGGCCCGCATCGGGCTCATCCCCGAAGAACTTTCCGACCGGGCCACGGTACTCGGCAATGCCGCCGGTTCCGGCGCGCTGCGCTACGCGACCGAGGAAGGCGCGACCGAAAGCGCCCTCGGCATTATCCGCCGCACCCGGTACATCGAACTTTCCGCCCACGCTGGCTTCACCGACGCCTACGTGGAACGGATGCTCTTTCCCGAAAGGGAATGAAGCGGAAAGGGGGGAAACCTTTCCGCCGAGCGGGACACCCGCGCGGGTTGCCTTTTCTCCCCGGCTCTCACCCTCCTTTTCCCAAAGCGCTCGCAATGCGATGCGGAAAAAAAGTGTTCCTTATGAATGAGGATGCGAAAACATCCCGTTCGGGACATCCCCCGGAACTTTCCGGGCGAACAACGGCAGAGGCACGGCGGACCCGTTCCGCCTTACGATACGCTTCAGCAAACCCAGAGAGGCTTGTATGAAAAGATGGGCACATTCCAGTCTGATGGGGGGAGTCGGCGTCGGCCTGAACTTCCTCCGCGAAAAGGACTGCGAAAAGATCCATGAGGCATCCCTAGAAGTCCTGCACGACCGGGGCGCGTACTTTGACAGCGAAACGGCGCGCGAAGTCCTGCGCGACCACGGCTGTTGGGAAGACGCGGACGGCTGCACCCATTTCCCGCGCACGCTTGTGGAAAGCGCGCTGGAAGCGGTCCCCGCCGAGTTCGTCCATCGCGGCAGGACGCCCGACGACGACATCCACATGGCGCAGGATCAGGTGTATGCCTCCAACTTCGGCGAAGGCATCTTCACCCATGACCTTGAAACCGGCGAGCGCCGTTCCACCGTCAAGCAGGACGCCGTCGATATCCTGCGCGTGGTGGACTCGCTCGACAACATCCACATCTACAACCGCGCCATCGGCCCGCAGGACGTGCCGTCCGAATCCGCGTCGATGCACAATGCGGAAGTGGCGTTCTGCTACACCAGCAAGCCCATGCACCTGGTGTCCGGCAGCCCCTTCCAGACCAAGAAGATGATCAAGATGGCGGAAATCGCCGCCGGCGGAAAGGAAGAGCTCAAGCGCCGTCCGCGCACCGCCTTCAACCACACCACGATCAGCCCGCTCCGCATCTCGCATGAGGCTTGCGAAAACGCCATGATCGTGGCCGAGGCCGGGCTCCCCAACCACATCCTCGTCATGGTGCAGCAGGGCGCGACCTCGCCCATCAGCTATGCGGGGAGCGTGGCCGTGCACAACGCGGACTTCCTCGCCTTCAACACCCTGATGCAATGCGTGAACAGGGGCAACCCCACCCTGTACGGCGCGTCCGCCTGCGTCATGGACATGAAAAAGGGCCTTTCCCTCGTGGCGGCCCCCGAAGTGTTCGTGCTCAACGCGGCAATGGCCCGGATGTCGAAATACTACAATATCCCAAGCTACATTGCCGGTGGATAGACGGACAGCATATGCAACGACGTGCAGGCCGGAGCCGAACGCGCTCTCAACCGCCTGATGACCGCGCTGGCAGGTGCCAGTGTCCTTTTCGGTCAGGGCATGCTTGAGACGGGACTTACGTTCGACATCCCGACCCTGCTCGTGGACGACGAAATCATTGATTATGTGCTGCGGATGCTGGCTGGCTTCAAGGTTGACGCCACAACCCTCTCCACAGACCTGATCAAGGAAGTCGGCCCC
>ENA-ORCN01000663-ORCN01000663.1-human-gut-metagenome-genome-assembly--contig:-NODE-663-length-27887-cov-9.756167_pt1 | contig 27887 bp, 20 predicted proteins | sample MGYA00242984_ERZ507984 | MGnify/ENA primary metagenome ERZ507984 (study PRJEB26167, sample SAMN06115395) | human gut metagenome | host: Homo sapiens | place: China:Hubei | collected 2016-05-19 | study... | reverse complement strand
ATAATATTTTTTTTACAGTTTCATAAAAAAGACTACTCATTGATACACCCTCAAAAAAAGCCCTCCTTTTTCTGCAAAGGGAGGGCTTTTAGCTTTGTGTATAATATTGTTTATATTTTGTTCTTAACTTGAATAAACATTAAAAATTATAGTCTTTTTCCATCGTTTTTATTGCGTAGTTCTGCTTCGTGAAGCTCCTTGGGAAGGGCTTCAAGTCCGTCTGCCTCAGGACGCATTACAATGCCGTGCCGCTTGGCAAGCCACAAAATCCCCACAGTAACGGCCAGCACAATAACAAGAATTATATTCTCTACCATGACGCCTACTTGACGATAAGATGCTTGTCATCCTTCTTCTCGGTTTCCGCACGGGGAACCGCCCGGACGCCTCAGCCGCAGGGCATGATATCCAACCCCGCCTTCTTTGCCAGCCGCAGCACCACCAGCGCCGCGGCAATAGCCAATATCAAAAAAAGCGCTTCCCACATACGGGCCTCCCTTGTGACAGGTTGCTGGTCTTCCAAAAGATAACTCAGGGAAACGTTTTGGCAAATTCAGCGGATGAGCATGGCGTCGCCGTAGGAGAAAAAGCGATACTCCATCTTCACGGCCTCGTTATACGTCTCAAGCATCCGTTCCCGGCCCGTCAGCGCCGAGACGAGCATCAGTAATGTGGATTCGGGCAGGTGGAAGTTGGTGATCAGTCCATCAAGGACATGAAACCTATATCCAGGCCAGATAAAACAGTTGATCCAACCTTGGTGCGCCGTTAGCTCCCCTCCATGCGCGCCAGCCACACCTTCAAGTGTCCGGGCGGAAGTGGTGCCTACGGCTATGACGGGCCGCCCTTCGGCCTTCGCCTTCCCAATGGCGTCCACCGTAGCTTGCGGCACTTCCACGAACTCCTCATGCATGACGTGCTCGCGGATATCCTCGCAGCGTACGGGGCTGAATGTGCCGTATCCGACATGAAGGGTCACTTCTGCCCATTCGACGCCCGCAGAGGCCATTTGCGCGCGTAATTCCGGGGTGAAATGCAGGCCCGCCGTAGGTGCTGCCACGGAACCGGCCTTGTCGTCCCGGGCGTAAACGGTCTGGTACGTTCCCCGGTCGTCCTTCGTATCCTCGCGCTTGATATACGGCGGCAGCGGCAAATGCCCTCGGGATTCGAAAAGAGCGCGGATATCGCCCGCCCAGTGCAGCCGTACCCGATGCCGCCCGAATTCCCCCTTGGCAAGGACTTCCACACGCAGATCATCACCAAAAACAAGATGATCCCCTATCCGGGCGTTTTTGGCGGGCTTGATCAGTCCGTCGGCCTCCGCGCAATGCCAGCCGTCCCCTTCTCCATGCTGTTCCAGCAGAGGCATGGGTGTAAGCAACAGAAATTCCATCTTGCCGCCCGAAGGGCGCTGGCCGAGCATCCTCGCGGGGACCACCCGGGAATTATTGGCTATGAGCAGCGTTCCCTTCGGCAAGTATTCGAGCAGATGGGAAAAATGGGAATGTATGCGCTTCCCGGTATCGCGGTCCAGCACGAGAAGCCGCGACGCTCCACGTTCACCGGGATGCTGGGCTATACGCTCGGGAGGCAATTCATAACGATAGGAAGAAAGGAGAAAATCGGCTTCGGACTGTTGGATGGAATACATTGAAATCCTTATATTTTATCTTTGAAAAACGGTAGCCGGCAGGTGTGGTGGGCGCGCTCCTAGAGCGGCATCCTGATGCGGGGCACTCTTCAAAAAGGCTTTCATGGCGTAGTGAAAGATGCATTTTATCACCCAAGCCGTACTTGCGGAAGACCTAAAAAAAGGAACCTCTCGGTTCCCTTTTGTATCATCTTCCAGAAAAGTTCTTTTTTATCTACTTTAAATATTTTCTCTTTTACGAACTAAATATGACTCGCTGAATATTATACTGTATGGTAACAATTCTATTTCAGCCTCATCCCCAAGAAGAAATCTGTGCATTGGTGGACTTCCGCCGAACCTCGATTCGCCTTCAACATGCCGGGAAGCCCTTGCCGCATCACCGCTTATAGTCGGACAGGCTGCGCTTGCCGCTCAAGTATTCTCCGATCAAAGCCTTCCTGTTCTTAAAATCATGCATCCGGTTGCGGGGGATACTGCCGCCGCGCGGCGCCACCACCTTGGCGGGATTCACGTATTTACCATTCTGCTTGAGGCGGAAATCCAGATGCGGGCCGGTAGCATATCCGGTTGCGCCCACATAGCCGATGACCTGCCCCTGCTTGACCCGCGCCCCGCGCTTGGCTCCGGACGCAAACCCGGAAAGATGCGAATACATGGACTCCAGCCCGCCGGAATGCTTGAGGATGACCATGTTCCCAAAACCGTTCCCCCACCCGGCCTTTTCGATCGTGCCGTCGCCGACGGCCTTGACCGGGGTTCCGGTGGGAGCCGCGTAATCGACGCCCTGATGCGGCTTATGTGTTTTAAAAATCGGATGCTTGCGGTTCATGGAATATCCCGAGGAAATCCGCGTGAACGCCAGCGGAGCCTTCAGGAGGGTCTTTTTGAGGCTTTCGCCCTTGGCGTTGAAGAAGGCTTCGCCGTCTTCCGTGGCGAAGTTATAGGCTTCGTACGTTTTCCCCTGGTTGGTGAACGTCGCCCCGAGCACTTTGCCGTAGCCCTTAAAATCATTTTCCCGGAACCGCTTTTCAATCAACAGGGAAAAACTGTCACCTTCGCGCAAGTCTTTAATAAAGTTGATCTCAGAGCCGAAAATATCCGCAATGCGCACGGCCAGAATGGGCGATTCACCGGTTGAGGCCAGTGTCTCGAACAAGCTGGAGCGGATGGTTCCGCTCACGCGCACCAGGCTGAAATCATAGACTATCGGCTCGACGTGAGCGACAAGCCCCTCATCCGTTTTCGTGACAATGAGCTTCTTGCGATCGTTGATCTCGTATTCGAAGCGCTCCATGTCCCTGCCGTCCGGGGAGCAGACCAGCGTGTAGGGTTGCCCTGTGCGAAGGTTGTTGAGCGGGTGAAGCTTTCGGGTCACGTTCAGAAGCTGTTGGACGGAACTTGCCGACATATACGGTGAAAGCAATTCTGAGGCGCTGTCGCCCTTGGCGATGACGCCGTTGATGACGGAAGGATCGGACGGCGGTCCCTGCTCCAGCGGAAGCTGCTGCATATCGGAGACGATAGCGGCTTCACCTTCCGGCAGCTCTTGCGCAAGAGGCTCCTCGGGAAGCACGGCAACAGCGCTCTTTGCCCTTTCCCATAAGGCAAAAAGGGAAGGAGTCACCTGATCTTGAAGGCGTTGCGCCACGGAAGACACCGCGACGGGCTGGCTCTCGGGGATCAGCAGAGAGGCTTCCCGCCGACTGTTGACGAGATACATCCCGCCCACAACGAGGAAGAGGCAGATAAAACTGATGAGTATGGTGCCTGCGGAAAAGGTATTTCGCAAGGGAAGAACCACGCTGTCAGAAGTGGATAGGCATACGCCGGGATACGGCACAGTTCAATTTTTTGTATGAGAAAAACTCTTATCTTGTATTGTATCAACCTGTTACGCTATTGTCCAGATCCAGGGCCAGCAGGAGACATGCCCTGCAATACGGGGAGCTTCCGGGGTGTCTCGGCCTCTTTTTGCCTGAAATATTTTTCGGTGGAACCGGTTTTCCCTCCCCTCCCGGGAACATGGATGAAGACATCCCGCTCCGGAACAGCCGGGTCCGTTTTCTTTGAGAATTCCACATTTCCTCAGGGGAGGTTCAATAACTTATCCACAGGGGCTCTTTGCTTGTGTAACGTACTTTTTTCTGATATGTTTTCTCCGTTGGAAACAAAGCGTTTTCGCCTCCGTTTTTCACCATCTTTTTCAGCCTGACTCAGGCTCTGGCCCCTGTGGAGCTTCGCAACGCCGTGTCTAAAGAAACGTTACGCAAATACCTCCTCACTTCTTCAGCCGAAGCGATCCCTCAAGCGCGCCCGTCCCTGCTCTCCTGCTTCACCAACGCCGAGAACCCCAAACCCCATCTTCAGGATCGCCTTTCCGCCGCTGGCGAAGCGTTGGAGTCGTGCTCGGAAACCGCGTTGCAGAGCTGGTTTGATCCCCTTGAAATCCTGTTGGATCAAGAAGCGGGAACGCTGGCTGTCCGTTTTCCCCACGCCTTCTTCGGCATACGCTTCTCCAGCCTGTTCCAGAAACTATTCGAAAAAAAGGCCCGGGAACTTTGGGGAAAAGGGCTTTCCATCACGTACGGCGCGGGAAAGTTCACTCCGGCGCCCCCCGTGCCCTTTGTCCAGCCCGCTCCCGAAAGCCGGCAGGACGCCCTCCATCCCGCCGTGGCCAACCCGATGCCTTTCGGGGAAGAATGGACCTTCGACACGTTCATCGGCAACGGGAAGCACAAATGGGCCTTGAGCCTTGCCCGCGACATCACCCGGCGCGCCGTCTACCGGGCCACGCATGGCCGTGCGCCTTCGCTCGACGACATAGGCGAAGCCCCGGGCCTGCTGGTGCTCTGCGGCCCTCACGGGACCGGCAAGACCCATCTGCTCCGGGCCATTGGCAATGAACTCTTCCGCACGCTCGGGAGCGATCTCTACTACGCTTCCCTGAGCGATTTGGAATTGCTGTTCGCCGGGCGTTCGGTCCTCGCCGCCCGTCAGGAACTGCTCTCCAAAGAAGCCATTCTTATCGATGAGTTCCAGCACCTGAGCCGTATTCCCGACAAGACGCCCACCACGGCGTCCCGGTTCCGCGCCCAGATTGTCGCAGAGCCGGAGCAGCCCGCCGGGCCATCCGTGCGCGAGGAGCTCTGTCTCCTGCTGGATCGCTTCATGGATCAGGGCAAACCCGTCATCGTGGCGGGCGTGGGGCGCCCCAAGGAATGGAGCCTCGGCAAGGCGCTGCTTTCGCGCCTCGAAACCGGCCTCTGGGCGGAGCTCCCCGAGCCGGATCTCGACGTGCGCCTGCGCTACGCCCAGCAACAGGCCAAATTCCGCCGCCTGCCCCTGTCCAGAGAGCAGCTGCTGCTCATCGCGCAGCACTGTCCGGATGTCCGGCGGCTTTCCGGCGTCATCCTCCGGGTGGCGTCCCACCGCTCCCTGCTCGGCCGCGATCTTTCCGAACAGGATATGCTCAACATCGTGCGGCAGGGCGGCGACAGCTCCGCGCTGACCCCTCAGCTCATCGTCAGCATAGTCGGAGAGCACTGCGGCGTCCCGGCCAAGGAAATCCTCGGTGAGAAGCGCCGCCCGGATCTCGTGCAGGCCCGTCAGCTCGCCATGTACTTGTGCCGCGAACTGCTTGGCCATTCCTATCCCGTCATCGGGCGCATGTTCGGCGGGAAGGATCACAGCACGGTGATGCACGGGGTAAAAAAAATCAAATTATTACAGGAAAGTGATCGACTTGCGCACAGCATGGTGACAGAGCTGACAAAAGCGTGCCTCGAACACCGCGGCTGAGGTTAGGAACACGAAAGCTGTTCCCGCCGTTCCTAACCAGCAGAACGAACTGTAACTAAAAACCAGAGCGATTCCACGAAGTTAATCAGGATACGCACATTGCGCGTCTCTTAATAATCTACAACAAGGATCTTCTACATGCTTTTTACAGTAAAGAAAGAAAACATCATCGACGGCCTCCAAAAAGCGGCGGGCATCATCCCCACGAGAGCGGGAGCGGCTTATCTGCGTTCACTCTGGATCAAGGCCGAGGGGGAAGTCCTGACCATCATGGCGACCGATGCGAACATCGAGTTCACCGGCACATATCCCGCCGATGTGAAGGAACCCGGCCTCGTCGGGGTGAACGGCCGGAACTTCGTGGATCTCGTCCGCCGTCTTCCCGCCGGCGAATTGCGTATCCGGCTTGACGACGCCACGGGCACGGTGATCCTCGAACAGGGCCGCCGTACCTACAAGCTCCCCGCCAACGACCCCACGTGGTTCCAGAGCCTCGCGCCGTTCTCCAGCGAAGGCGCCGTGGTGTGGTCCGGTGATTTCTTCCAGGAAATCATCGACCGCGTGTTTTTCTGCGTGAGCGATGACGAATCTTCCGACGCCATCGCGTGCCTCTACTTCAAGCCCGTTGGCGAAGGCCATATCGAAGTGTGCGGCCTGAACGGCCATCAGTTCGCCCTGACCCGCTTCACGCACGACGATCTGTCCGCCCGCCTTCCCGAAGACGGTGTGCTGATCCAGCGTAAGTACGTCGGCGAACTCCGGAAGTGGCTCGGCGGCGATGAGATCGAAGTCAACCTGACGGACAAGCGCCTTTTCGTACGTTCGGGCGACGGGCATGAAACCCTCAGCCTTCCCCGTGCCGGATACGCCTACCCCGATTACTCGCCGTTCATGACCCGTCTGGCGAGCCCCGACGTGTCCCTGCTCAAGCTGAGCCGGAAGGACTGCCTCGACGCGCTCGATCGTATCAGCATCTTCAACACGGAGAGCGATCGGTGTACGTATTTCGAACTGTCCAGCGCCGAGGCCATGCTTTCCGCGCAGGGGCAGGACACCGGGTCGGCCAACGAGTCCCTTGAAGTCTCCTACAACGGCTCCATCGGGCGCATCGCGTTCCCGACCAAGAACCTGATGGAAATTCTCACGCATTACCAGTCCGGCGAACTTACCCTCACCCTCACCGGGGCCGAGGGGCCCTGCGGCATCAACGGTACGGAAGATCCTGATTACACCGTGCTGATCATGCCCATGAAAATCGCCGAAGAAAGCTATTACGAAGAAAACTAGAGCGTGCTATACTGGAGGAGCGCTTCGGGATGGAAGCGCTCCTCAATTCCTCTTTTCCTGAATGCTTGGAATAGGGGGATGGTCCTCTCATTCCGTCTATGGTATTGTTTCTTTCTAGTCACAACCTTTATCCCCGCTTTGGAACGTTCAGCTTTGAAGAGGGACATCTTCAGGAGCCGCCTCATGCCGCATACCTTCCCGGGCACGCGGCATGAGGCGGCCTCTGAGGGGCCCGGGGGCTTTTCCCGGGTAAAGGCCGAAGGGGCGTGGCCTCGCGGAGGCCGCGTTTGCGGACCGTCTGCGGCAGCCCTTTGCCGCCGGAGGCACCACAACCAACATATGGATTCACGAGCCTATGACAGCCAACGCGAACGCTTATACAGCTGATTCAATCACTATTCTTGAAGGTCTCCAGGCCGTGCGGAAACGCCCGGCCATGTACATCGGCAGCACGGATTACCGTGGTTTGCATCACCTCGTGTACGAAGTGGTGGACAACTCCATCGACGAAGCGATGGCGGGCTACTGCACGCGCATCGAAGTTGTGCTCCACATGGACAACAGCGTCACGGTCCGCGACAACGGGCGCGGCATCCCCGTGGACATCCACCCCAAGGAGAAGGTCCCCGCCGTTCAGGTGGTCATGACCAAGCTCCACGCGGGCGGCAAGTTCGACAACTCCGCCTACAAGGTGTCGGGCGGCCTGCACGGCGTGGGCGTCTCCTGCGTCAACGCGCTTTCCGAGCGCCTTGAGGTGACCGTCCGCCGGGACGGGAAGCGCTGGAAGCAGGTGTACAGCCGGGGCGTGCCGCAAGAGGAGCTCCAGTACATCGGCGAGTCCGACAGCCACGGCACGACCGTCCGCTTCAAGCCCGACGAAACCATCTTCGAGACCACGGAATTCTCCTACGACACCCTTAAGAAGCGTTTTGAGGAGCTGGCGTATTTGAACAAGGGCCTCCAGATCGAGTGCCGCGACGAGCGCACCAGCGAAGTCCATCTGTTCCATGCCGAGGGCGGCATCCACCAGTTCGTGAAGGATCTGAACTCCGGCGAAGTGGGCATCCACTCCATCGTCGACGGGGAAGGCGTGGCCGACGGCGTTTCCGTAGAGTTCGCCATCCAGTACAACGCGGGCTACAAGGAAAACATGTATACCTTCGCGAACAACATTCGCACGAAGGAAGGCGGTACGCACCTTGCCGGGTTCAAGACCGCGCTGACCCGCGCCATCAACAACTACATCAAGAGCCAGCCCGATCTGACCAAGAAGATGAAGGGGCAGGCCCTTTCCGGCGACGACGTCCGCGAAGGGCTGACCGCTGTGCTCAGCGTGAAGCTCCCCCAGCCGCAGTTCGAAGGGCAGACCAAGACCAAGCTCGGCAACAGCGAGGTCGCGGGCATCGTGGGCGGCGTGGTGTACGGCAAGCTCGACACCTATTTTCAGGAGAACCCCAAAGACGCCCGCCTGATCATCGACAAGGCCGTGGACGCCTCCCGCGCCCGCGATGCGGCCCGCCGTGCCAAGGAGCTTGTCCGCCGCAAGGGCGCCCTTTCGGACAACGCGCTGCCCGGCAAGCTGGCCGACTGCCAGAGCAAGGACCCGGCGGATTCCGAACTGTTCATCGTGGAAGGTGACTCCGCAGGCGGTTCGGCCAAGCAGGGGCGCAACCCGAACACGCAGGCCATTCTGCCCCTGCGAGGCAAGATCCTGAACACGGAACGCACCCGCTTCGACAAGATGCTCGCCAACAAGGAAGTCAAGGCGCTCATCACCGCGATGGGCGCGGGCATCGGCGAGGAGGACACCGATTACGACAAGCTGCGGTACCACAAGATTGTCATCATGACCGACGCCGACGTGGACGGCGCGCACATCCGTACGCTCCTCCTGACCTTCTTCTTCCGCAACTACGCGGGGCTCATCGACCGCGGCTACCTGTACATCGCGCAGCCGCCGCTGTACCGGGCGCACAACAGCAGGATGGAGAAGTTCATCAAGGACGATTACGAGCTGAACGCCTTCCTGATGCAGCGCGTGAGTGACGACATGGAAGTGGAGGCCCCTAACGGCACGCTCTTCCGGGGTGAGGAGATCAAGGCCCTCATGGGGCAGATCGAAAACATTTCCCACCGAGTGCGCGATGCCGAGCTGGCGGGCATCAACCGGGATCTTTTCCTCGCCCTTGTCGACGTGGAGGACCGCGTCACTCCGGATTGCCTCACTTCCGGAACGCGTTGCTACGACTTCCTCAAGGAGCGGGGCTACGAGCTGACGACGGAGACGGAAGCGCACGAAGACGGCGATCGCGTCTTTGCGCTCATCGAGAACGCCAACGGCCACCGCACGCGGGTATCCGTCGAGTTCTTCATCTCCAAGATGTACCTCAACTCATGGGAAGCCCTCGACGCCATCCGGCAGAAGTGCGGCGGCCTCAGCTTCATGCTTCGCAACAAGGAGCAGGAATATGCGGCGTCGGACATTTTCGACCTGCACGCCCTGACGCTTGAGGAAGCACGGAAGGGGCTCAATATCCAGCGTTACAAGGGCCTCGGTGAAATGAATCCCGAACAGCTCTGGGTAACGACCATGAACCCCGAGAACCGTACCCTGTTGCGCGTGACCGTCGAGGACGCCGAAGCCGCCAGCGATACGTTCGAGCAGCTCATGGGCGACCGCGTCGAGCCGCGCCGCGAGTTCATCGAGCGCAACGCCCTCACCGTGCGGGATTTGGATATTTAGTGAAACCGGGGGAGGAGAGAGGAAGCCCTTCTGGAGAAGGGTTTCCTCTCTCCTCCCCCGGCCCCCCCTCTCCCTCCTAAGACTTTTACGTTCAGGGCGAGGGAAGGGCCGCGATAGGGGATGGTTTCATCCTTCGTGCATATTTGACAAGCAGGTACTTGGGTGGCGGAACGATGCCGGAAACGGCCTGTTCCGCCCCCCTCGTGGCGGTGGACGGAATGGCGTAGCCGTTGCGCCCACCGCTCCGAGGGGGTCCGGGGGGAATGATTCCCCCCGGCTGCCGGAGGCGCTGCCTTCGAGGATACTATGTCTCAGAATGTGAATATCGAACACGAAATGCGCAAATCGTACCTGGAGTACTCGCTCAGCGTCATCATCGGGCGAGCCATCCCGGACGTCCGCGACGGCCTGAAACCGGTACACCGGCGCATCCTGTTCGCGCAGCAGGAACTGGCGAATAGCTACAACCGCCCTCCGAAGAAGTGCGCGCGCATCGTCGGCGACGTCATCGGTAAGTACCACCCGCACGGCGACTCCGCCGTGTACGACGCCCTCGTCCGCCTGGCGCAGGACTTCTCCATGCGCGATCCGCTGGAAGACGGGCAGGGCAACTTCGGCTCCATCGACGGCGACGCCGCGGCGGCCATGCGTTACACCGAAGTCCGCATGTCCCGTCTGGCGAGCGAATTCCTCAACGACATCGACAAGGAAACCGTCGATTTCCGGCCCAACTACGACAACACGCTGGCCGAGCCCGTGGTCCTGCCCACGAAGGTTCCCAACTTGTTGCTGAACGGTTCGTCCGGCATCGCCGTCGGCATGGCGACGAACATCCCGCCGCACAATCTGAGCGAGCTGTCGGACGCCCTGCTCATGCTCATCGACGATCCGGAAAGCTCCGTCGAGGACCTGATGGACGTCGTGCAGGGGCCGGACTTCCCCACGGGCGGCTACGTCTACGCGGGGCAGGGGCTGTACGACGCCTACACCACCGGGCGCGGTACCGTAAAGGTACGCGGCAAGGTCGAGATCGAGGACCGCAAGAAGGGCTTTCAGTCGCTGATCATCCGGGAGATCCCGTTCGGCCTGAACAAGTCGAGCCTTGTGGAAAAGATCGCGGCGCTGATCAACGACCGCAAGATCGACGGCGTGTCCGACCTGCGCGACGAGTCCGACCGCCGGGGCATCCGCGTGGTCATCGAGCTGAAGCGCGGCACCATGCCCGAGATCGTCATCAACTCGCTGTACAAGTACACGCCGCTGGAAACTTCGTTCGGCATCAACATGCTGGCCGTGGTGGACAACCGCCCCGTGCTGCTGAACCTCAAGACCGCGTTGGCCTACTTCCTCGACCATCGCCGCGAAGTGGTGGTCCGGCGTACCAAGTTCGAACTGCGCAAGGCCGAGGCCCGTGCCCATATCTTGGAAGGCCTCCTCAAGGCGCTCGATCATATTGATGAGGTTGTTTCCCTGATACGCTCCTCGGCGACGCCGCCGGAGGCCAAGGAACGTCTCATGCAGCGCTTCGAACTGTCCGAAGTGCAGGCACAGGCCATTCTTGACATGCGGTTGCAGCGCCTGACCGGGCTTGAGCGCGGCAAGATCGAAGAAGAACTGCGGGATCTGCTCTCAAAGATCGCGTGGTACCAGTCCATCCTCGGCGACGCCTCCGTGCTCTGGGGCGTCATCCGTGATGAAGTGGAATACATCAAGCAGACCTATTCGACGCCCCGCCGTACGGAAGTCATCCGCGAGGCGCTTTCGAACATCGACATCGAAGATCTGCTGCCCGACGATGACGTGGTCATCACCCTGTCGCGCCGTGGCTACATCAAGCGCACGAGCCTCGGCATCTACCAGCAGCAGCGCCGTGGCGGCAAGGGCGTGGCCGGAGTGCATACCGGCGAAGACGATTTCGTGCAGGAATTCATCACCACGACGAACCACCAGTTCTTGTTGATGTTCACCAACAAGGGCCGTATGCACCAGCTCAAGGTCCATCAGGTGCCGGAAGGCAGCCGGACGGCCAAGGGTGTGCATATCGCCAACCTCGTGCCCATGGAAAAGGACGAGTGGGTCAACACCATCCTGACCGTGCGCGAATTCGCCGAGGACAAGTCGTTCCTCTTCGCCACCCGCCGGGGCATGGTGAAGCGCTCCAGCGCCGCGCTCTATGCCCGGAGCCGCAAGGGCGGCCTTATTGCCGTGGGCCTGCGTGAGGACGACGAGCTCATCATGGTGCGCGAGATCACGGACGACGATTTCGTGGTGCTGGCGACCGCTGACGGCATCGCCATCCGGTTCAGCTGCCGCGACGTCCGCAACATGGGACGCGGGGCCACCGGTGTGAAGGGCATTGCCCTGCGCCACGGCGATACGGTGGTGGCTTGCCTCGTGCTCAAGGAAGACAGCCCGGCGATCATGACCATCTCCGCGCTCGGCTTCGGCAAACGTACCAACGTGGATCTCTACCGCGTGCAGAGCCGGGGCGGAAAGGGGATCATCAACTTCAAGGTCACGCCGAAGACGGGCCCGGTCATCGGTGCCAAGTCGGTTCTTGATGACGAGGCGCTCGTGCTGCTGACCTCCACCAACAAGATCATCCGTATGGGCGTGGATGAAATCCGTTCCGTGGGCCGCGCCACCATCGGCGTGCGTCTGGTGAAGCTGGACGACGGCGCCCGCGTGGTCGGCTTTGATACGGTCAACTCCGACGCGGATGCGGAAGGCGAAGAAGCCTTGTAAAAAAATGCCTGACGGTATAGAAACATCCTGAAAAGAGGGCCCCTTGCTTCGGTTATTCCGAAAAAAGGGGCTCTCTTGCTGTGAAGTTGCAGGATGTTGCGGCCATACGGAGTATGCTTTGCATGGCCTCTGTCCGCCGTTGTGTGTTCATTGCAAAACAAGAGGAGATTGGCGCATGAAGTATTTGGGCGTCGCCGGGGCATTGCTCGGCCTGTCGTTGCTGGGCGTCCCCGCGCTGGCTGACGAAGCGAAACAGCCGGTCCCGCGCGTCGGGCAGGTCGTTATTGAGAGCATGGGGCCCGCGTCCGGCACAATCCCCAAGGGCAAGCTGGCGACCATCGTCAACTACATCCACGCCGACAAGCACACATGGTATAAAAATGGTTCCCGGCACACGGCCAAGTATCCCTTTAATAAGGGGACGCAGCGGAATCTGCATGACCGGTTTGTCCTCAAGATGCGTTACGGGCTTGGCGACGGCTACGACGTGCGTTTCGCCACGCCCATTGTGATGAACAATTTCCGTACCCACAGCACCCTCACGCCCAACAGTGTCAGCAGCAAGAACGGCATCGGCGACACCACGTTTGTCCTGCACAAGCAGTTTTTGAGCCAGCGGGAAGGTTCCCCCGTCGACGTGGCGTGGGATCTCGGCGTCTGGACGCCCACGGGCAGCACGTCCGACGACGGCGTGGGCACAGGCGCTTGGGGCGCGATGGCGGGCCTCGGCGTGGGGCACGCCTTTGACGGAGGGCGGCAATTCGTCGAAGGCGAGATTATGTATTTGTATCGCGGGGTAGGGCATACCTCCCGCGTCGACGTCAGCGACGTATTCCGTCTGAACGGGCGTTACGTCTATGCGCTCTCCCAACACTGGGACATGGGCGTCGAGACGCAGTTCGAGTACAATACGGATTCCCGTCGTTACGGGCATTCCAAAGACGACGCCAGCACGACATGGTTCGCCGGGCCGTCCGTGACCTTGAAGCTGCCCGAGTACAATGCCTCGCTCGGCGTGAGCGCCCAGTTCAGCCTCTATCAGAATTATGATGCCGTGGCCCGCATCGGGAACGTCGATTACCCCACCGCCGCCTCCCTCGGCGAGCGTTGGAAGCTTGAAGCGAAACTGGCGATAGTGTTTTAAATGAGCGGGAAGTGAAGATTGGGGAGGGGAAGGGGAAACTTTCTTCAGAAAGTTTCCCCTTCCCCTCCCCAAACCCCACCCCATCCTCTTCAAAGACTTTCGACGTTATCGAATCCCTGTTCGCAGGGATTTTCGTGTGGGCCGAAAGAGGGGGGGTGGGAAAAGGCAGGGTGTGGTTCTCTTTTTGGGGAAAGAGAATTGCATTTTTTTAGATGGCAAAGGGAGAAGAGGGAAGGTAAAACAACAAAGGCTTGCCTCCCGTTGCTTTTTTCCTTAGGACCTCAGAAAAAGAACATAATCTCCGAATCCCGCAGAACCTCCGGAGGAAGGGTAAAGCCCTTCACGTTTCCGGCGGTACTGAGGGCGTTTTGGGGGAATTCGACCCAAAGGGCGGCGACGCCGTGGCCGTTGGGCGGGCTTGCGGGCCTTACGGGGAGCGCAAGCGATTTCTCTAAAACAGGGTAAGGGGTGTCCCTTGCCGCCGGAGGCGTACCTCAATACGGAGCGACCATGTCCGATCAGTTTCCGACCTACCGGGCGCAGATGGAATACGTGTGCCTCGGCTGTGGGGCCCGTCACCCCATTGATGAATTGCTGTATACGTGCCCGAGCTGCGGTGGCGTATTCCTGCTTGAAGACACGACCTTCGACAAACTGAAGGAACACGGCGGCGCATATTGGCGCAACCTGTTCGACAGCCGGGCCGCCACCCGGAACACGGCCCTGCGCGGCGTGTTCCGGTTTTATGAGCTGATGGCCCCCGTGCTGGAGCAGGAAGACATCCTGTACCTCGGCGAAGGGAACACCCCGGTCGTGGACGGCGCTCCCGAACTCCAGAAGAAGCTGAACGCCTCGTTCGCGTTCAAGAACGACGGCCAGAACCCGAGCGCTTCCTTTAAGGATCGCGGTATGGCCTGCGCGTACAGCTATTTGCGTGCGCTGGTCCGCAAGCACGGATGGGATGAGGTGCTGACCATCTGCGCCTCTACCGGGGATACGTCGGCTGCCGCGGCTTTGTACGGCGCGTATGTGGGGCATCCCATCAAGACCGCCGTGCTGTTGCCGCAGGGCAAGGTGACGCCTCAGCAGCTTTCCCAGCCCCTCGGCTCCGGTGCGACCGTGCTTGAGGTGCCCGGCGTATTCGACGACTGCATGAAGGTCGTCGAGCATCTGGCCGAGCACTACCGCGTGGCCCTGCTCAACTCGAAGAACAGCTGGCGCATCCTTGGGCAGGAATCCTATGCCTATGAAGTCGCCCAGTGGTTCAACTGGGATCTGGCGGGCAAGGTCCTGTTTGTTCCGGTGGGCAACGCCGGGAACATCACGGCGGTCATGTCCGGCCTGCTCAAGATGCGCCGTCTTGGCATCATTTCCGATTTGCCGCGCCTGTTCGGGGTGCAGTCCGAACACGCCGACCCGGTGTGGCGTTACTACAGCAAGCCCAAGGCCGAACGCGTGTACAACCCCGTGACCGTCCGCCCGAGCGTGGCGCAGGCCGCCATGATCGGCAACCCGGTGTCCTTCCCCCGTGTGAAGGCGCTCGTCGACGCCTATGAGGCTGCGGGCGGCGAATTCGGCGTGGTTCAGGTGACCGAGCAGGCCATCATGGATGCGACCATCCTCGCCAACCGGCATGGGCATATCGTGTGCACGCAGGGCGGCGAATGCCTTGCCGGTCTGCTCAAGGCCCGCGAAGAGGGCAGGGTGGCCGCCGGAGAAAAGGCGGTGCTCGATTCGACGGCGCACGCGCTCAAATTTGCGGGATTCCAGAATATGTATTTTACCGACACGTTCCCGCCGGAATACGGCGTCGCGCCTGACGCGAGCCTCGCCAACCGGCCTTCGCTGGTGGTCGATGCCGCCGAGAAGGCGCGGCTCTCCGCTGAGGAGTTTACCCGGGCCGCCGCAAAGGCTGTCGCCGAGCGCTTGGAACTTGCCGGAAAATGATTATTGTCTGAATAGGGCGGTGTCGAAACGGGAGAAAAGCCGTTGCCGGGAGAGCCTTGGCAGCGCGCGGAAACAAGGGCCGCAAGGCTTTCCCGTCGTTTCTCAAAACACTTGACACCCTCCTGTTCGGACGCTAAGGCAAGGATGACGGCACGACAGTGCCTGTGGTCGAGAAACTCAGGATCGTTTGATCCAAAACTTGGAGGAAATGACAATGTCTTGGAATGTTACTGTTGACGCTGACAAGTGCGTGGGTTGTGGCGAATGCGTGGACGTCTGTCCTGTTGAAGTGTACGAAATGACCGACGGCAAATCCAGCCCGGCCCATGCCGAAGAATGCCTCGGCTGTGAATCCTGTGTCGAAGTGTGCGAACACGACGCCATCAACGTTGAAGAAAACTAAGCATTGAAATGCCGCCGTCCGCGATTGCGGGCGGCGGTTTGTGCGAGAGGAAGGAGCTTTTTTTCAAGAGGCCCCTTCCTTTTTTTACACTCTTACCTATTATAGATCCTATGATCAACATCATGCCCGAGCTTACCCCTGTGTTCACTGCGTACGAGGCACTTGTTGCTGAAGCCGACGCGGTGTTTGCCCGCGTTGGCGAGATGCACCCGGACTGCGTGACCTGCAAGCCCGGTTGCAGTGATTGCTGCCACGCCATGTTTGACCTTTCGCTTGTCGAAGCCATGTACCTGAACGCGCGGTTCATCGAAAAGTACGACTTCGGCCCCGAGCGTTCCCGTATCCTTGAGAACGCCGGGAGTGTGGATCGCAAGCTGACTCGTATGAAGCGCGACTATTTCCGCGAGCTGCGCGATGCCAAAGGTTCTGAAGACGCCATGGAGCACATCATGGAAGAGGCCGCCAAGGCCCGCATCCGCTGTCCGCTCCTCGATTCGAACGATCAGTGCGTGCTTTATGACTACCGCCCCATCACCTGCCGCCTCTACGGCATCCCTACGGCGATAGGCGGCAAGGGGCACGTGTGCGGCCAGTCGAATTTCGCTGCCGGAGCCAGCTATCCGACCGTCCATCTGGACAAGATTCAGGAACGGCTGGACCGCCTCAGCGTGGAAATCCGGGATCGCGTGCAGTCCCGGTTCAAGGAGCTGCATGAGGTCTTCGTGCCCGTGTCCATGGCGCTTCTCACCAACTACGACGACGCTTATTTGGGTATAGGCCCGGCGCCCAAGGAGTCTTGATGATTTCCGCCACCATGTTTCGAGACAGCACCAAGCAGGAGCTGACCGAGGAGCAGGAACAGCTCAAGCGCGAAATTTACGAGCGCATGAATCCCCGCCGGAGGAAGTTCATCGACCGTATCGGCTACGATGAATGGGATCCCTTCCAGAAGCCCAACGACCCGATGGATATCCGCGTCGATCCGAGCAAGCGCACCACGCAGCAGCTGTTCCGCGGGTTCATGCATTCGCTCGGCGAACGCACCGAGGGCAATGACTTCAACAAAGGCGCTCTCGACTGCGCGCTCGGGATTGTGAACAGAGACGAACGCTACCTCGGCATCTACGAGTTTTGCGTATGGTATTATAAACTCCTGAAGAAAGAGGGACTGATCGATGAAGGACCGGTACGAGAATCTTGACGAGTACATCGCCGACCTGCGGGCCGCGCTCAGCCAGAACGACGGTTGCGCCAATCACCATTACAATCTTGGCGTAGCCTTGCTCAGCAAGGGCGACTTTGTGGCGGCGGAAGAATCGTTTCTCGCCGCGGTCCGCAATTCGTCCCATCTTGCCGAAGCCTATGTGCAGCTTGGCGGCATCTGTCTGCAGCGCGGCGATCTCGAAGGCTGCCTGCGCTACAACGAGGAAGCGGCCAATTGCCGCGCCAAGTTCCCCGTGCCGTGGAGCAACATCGGCTTTGTGCATTTGCAGCGCGGCGAGCCCGAAAAGGCCATCAGCGCCCTGCAAAAGGCTTTGAAATGGGATGCCGAATTCATTCAGGCGATGGCGACTCTCGGCGCTGCCTACTACATGAACGGCCAGTACGACGAGAGCATCAAAATCAGCGAAAAGGCCATTGAAAAGCAGCCCGGATTCGCGCCCGCGTGGAACAATCTGTCCCTCGCGTGGTTTGAAAAGGGCGATTACGACAAGGCCGCCGAATATGCCGACAAGGCCATCGAATTCGGCTTTGATGTGCGCCCCGAATATCTTGAAGAAATCGCCGCCCATCGCAACAAGTAAGGCGGGGGGGTAAGAACCGGGGGAGGGAGCTTTTACAAAAAGCTCCCTCCCCCGGCCCCCCCACGCAAAAATGTTGACTGGTGGGGAGGTCATGCGGCAGGAGTTCCTGTTATGAAAAAAGGTTCCCGGAATATTCCGGGAACTTTTTTTATGCAGTTGCGAGAGGTGCTCAAGGGCAATGGCTTTTCTGGAATTTTTCATTTTCCCTGAAACCGTCAGCAGATATTCGATGACGTTGGCGTCTTTGGAGGGGAAGGGATGGTGTGAGCCGTGCTGGCAGGACAGGGGAAGGGAACACATTTCTCCAGCAGATGTCTGCCTTCTCCAGTTTTCTCTTTTTTCAATTGGGAGACGTAAAAAATCCTGATGCGAGAGAATCGCATCAGGATTTTTGTAAGTACAACAGATGGACTGTTCTGTTCTGAATCTGTTCTATGTGGATAGGTTACATGTTATTCTTGGGATTCAGACGTTTTTTTCTGTTGAGAGGCAGCATTATCGTGCTTTTTAGTGGCTTTTTTCTGCTGCTTTGTGTTCGCATGTTGAGCGTTTTTCTTTTCCTGCTTCTTTACGGCGTGAGGAGCTTTCTTTTGCTGATGTGTGGCAGGGTCCTGTACTGCCTGTTCATTGGCAGTTGCCATGCCGTTATTGGCTTCAGCAGCGAAGGTCATTCCACAAGTTGCAGTCATACCAAAGAACGCGAGAGCCAAAAGTGCAATCATTTTTTTCATAAAAGGTACTCCTTGGGCGCGGCTTTTGTCACCCTTCCTTTGATAAGTCAATAGATTTTTTTTTATACGTAACATGCCGTAGCATTACGTGATTTTTCCCGAAAAAAGTGCTGAAGGGGAGCTTGCGCGGGGAGGTTTGAGGAGGGCTCCAAAAGATAAGGTGCAGGACGACGACAGCCGCGGCGAAGCCATCCGCCGCGGCTGTCGTATCTACTTATAACTATATGGGAATTTAATACCAAATGCTCTTTAGCTGATCCTTGGTATAGCCCTTGCCTTCCATGCACCATTCGAAATAGTTGCTCCACGGGAGCTGATCGCTCCATGAATAGCGGCTCCCGCCGATCATGGAGTTGGTCTGCTCGGTGCAGGAACGCTGCGCATCCTGAAAGGCTTGTTCTTCAGGGGTAAGGGCCTTGGTGGCGCAGCCGCCGAGCATGAGGAGGGCAGTGACAAAAATGGCGGTCTTCAACATGGTATTCATAGTATCCTCCTGAAATAAATAAAGACTCTGAAACAGCAGGCTGACAATGGCTTTTTCTGTCCGTGTAGTGGAATATACGGTGAATCTACGGGACATCAATGAAAATCATCTTGATAATAACCTAGTTGGGTGATTTCAGAAGCGTATCGGGACGTATTTACAACGTGCCCTTTTTCTATCACACTGGAACCCTGCCTGAAAACAGGCTGTAAAAAGAAACCACTGCTCTCGGCGGCGCATGGGGCCCCGACGGCACTCCCGTGAACGGAAGGAGCAATACTGCATGTGCGGAATTATTGGTTATGCCGGTCATCGTCCGGCAGTTCCGGTCATCATCGAAGGCTTGCGGCGCCTTGAATACCGCGGGTACGACTCCGCTGGAGTCGGTTTTATTCAGGGGAGGGAGCTCAAGGTCATCAAGGCTGAGGGCAAATTGGCGGCTCTGGAAGAAAAGCTCGCCCATTACCCCAATACGGTCGCCATGAACGGTATCGGGCATACGCGCTGGGCCACGCACGGCGTGCCCGCCGAACGCAATGCCCATCCTCATATCGGCGGCGACAACGAACTCGCCATCATCCACAACGGCATCATTGAAAATTTTCAGGAGCTGAAGGAAGGCCTGCTCGCCAAGGGCTATGTCTTTAAATCCGAAACCGATACGGAAGTCCTGGCCCATCTCATCGCGGAAGGCCGCAAGCACAACCCCACGCTGCTTGAAGCCTTTGCCTGGGCTCTGCGTCAGGCCCACGGCGCGTATGCCGTGGCGGTGATCTGCCCCGATGAGCCGGGGACCATCCTTTCCGCGCGCATGTCCGCTCCCCTGATCCTCGGCGTGGGCGTGGGCGAGCATTTCATTGCTTCGGATATCCCGGCGTTCCTGCCCTATACGCGTGACGTCGTTTTTCTGGAGGACGGAGAAATCGTCCGCATCACGGACGCCACGTGGCAGGTACTGTCTCTCGATACGCTCGAGCCCGTCCAGAAGGAAGTGCAGACCGTCCAGTGGGACATGCAGGCCGCACGGAAAGGCGGGTTCAAGCACTTCATGCTCAAGGAAATCTTTGAACAGCCCAAGGTTATCTCGGATTGCCTTGCCGGGCGGGTGGACGAAGAGAAGGGTATGGTCGTGCTGCCGGAGCTCGACGGGCTTCCCGTCCCCTCACGCCTGCGGATCATTGCCTGCGGGACTTCGTACCATGCGGGCATGTGGGGGCAGCACCTGCTTGAGAACTGGGCGCGTATGCCGGTCGTCCCGGAAATTGCGTCCGAGTTCCGGTACCGCAACGTTATCCTTGAGCCTGACGACATGGTCCTTGTGATCAGCCAGTCCGGGGAAACGGCGGATACGCTTGCGGCGCTCCGGCTCGCCAAGGAAAAGGGCTGTATCGCCATCGCGCTGTGCAACGTCGTGGGATCGTCCATCCCGCGCGAGGCCGATGCGGTGATCTATACGCAGGCCGGACCGGAAATCAGCGTGGCATCCACCAAGGCCATGTGCAGCCAGATGGTCATCATGGCGCTCATCGCGCTCTATTACGGACAGCGTAAGGGGCTGCTTGACGCCAAGACCCGCCATGAAGCGCTCGCCGCCCTGCACGGCCTGCCGAAGCAGATCGAGGATGCCCTGCCCGCCATGCGGGAAACGGCACAGATGCTGTCCCCGCTGTATGCGTCCGCGCACAGCTTCTTCTATCTGGGGCGCGGCCATGCCTTCCCCCTCGCGCTGGAAGGCGCTCTGAAGTTGAAGGAAATTTCCTACATCCACGCGGAGGGGTATGCCTCCGGAGAGATGAAGCACGGGCCCATAGCCCTGATTGAACCGGAATTTCCAACCTTTGCGCTTGCCTTCAATGATGCGTTGTTTCCGAAGGTCAAATCGAATATCGTGGAAGTGCAGGCCCGCCGCGGGCCGGTCATCGCGCTGGCCAATCCCGGAGCGGATCTGCATGTGGAGCATCTGTGGACGATTCCCTCCGCGTGGGGCCCGTTCAACGCGTTTTTGGCGCTCCCGGCCATGCAGTTGTTCAGCTATGAAATGGCCGACTATCTCGGCAAAGATGTGGATCAGCCCAGAAACCTCGCCAAGAGCGTGACTGTCGAATAACCGGCATCCGGCGAGGGGCATCCCGACCGTCGCCGGATACCTCCCAAAGGAAAAGGAAGGCGGCGGAGCATCATTGATGTTCCGCCCTGTTTCATTCGGAACGTTTTCATGGAAAGCCGCCTTCGGAGAAGGGACTTCTCCAACGAACCTTCAAAAAAAGGAATGGTCATGCATACCACGGAAGGACTCGTGTCCAAGCCCTGTGCGGGTAGTGTGGAAACAGTCTGGAATCGTTTGCTTGAAACGCTCAAGACCTTGAACGTTCCGTTGTTCGCTACGGTGGACCACGCCGCCAACGCGCGTGCCGCCGGGTTGTTCATGCCCGAAACCCGCGTGGCCTTTTTCGGCAAGCCCGCGGTCGGGACGCATCTGATGCTGGAGCGCCCCGAGGTTGCCCTCGAGCTGCCTCTGCGCATCGTGATTTCCGAAGTCCCCGGCGAAGGGACGATGCTCTTCATGCCCGACATCCTGTGGCTTGCCCATCGCTACGGCATTGATCCGCAGCTCGACAGCCTCAGGAAGACCCTTGGTTTTATGGCCCTTGTTTCCGACAAGGTTTGTGGGGATTAGGGGATGAACCGGGGGAGGAGAGAGGAAACCTTTCTGAAGAAAGGTTTCCTCTCTCCTCCCCCGGACCCCCTCCTCTCACCTTCCCAAGACTTTCGACGTTATCGAATCCCTGTTTATGGTGAGGGGAAAAAATCGACATTGTTCCTTGTAAAAACGGCTTTGAAAAGAACTCCCGAAGCAACTCTGCTTCGGGAGTTTTTCTTTTGAGTAAATCCAAAAAAAGAACGTGCTGTTTTGAGTTGCCCGTCATCCAACGAAATTCCTGCCGCACGGCCCTCCACCAAAGTTGAACTTCCCTTATCCTAAAGAGAATAGCATAAGAAAAACTGTGAACAGGGATTCGATAAGGTCAAAAGTCTTTGGAAAGGGAGGGATGGGGTTTGGGGAAGGGAGGGAAAAGCTTTTCTCCAGAAAAGTTTTCCCTCCCTTCCCCAATGCTTCTATACCTTAGTATCTTACAACTTCACTTCGCTCATGGGGATGCCGAGGGCGTCGGCAACACCCTTGCCGTAAGCGGGATCAGCCTTGGAGCAATTGTAAATGTGGCGGATCTGGATCTCACGGGGCACACCGGCCATGGCGCGGGCGGTGTTGCCGAAAAGGGCTTCCTGCTGCTCGGGCGTCATAACCCGGAAAAGCTTGCCGGGCTGTTCGTAATAGTCGGCGTCGTCGCAAGGGTACTTCCAGTGATCGGCGTCGCCGGAAAGCTTCAGCGGCGGCTCGGAGAAATCGGGCTGGTCCTTCCACGCGCCGTTGCTGTTGGGCTCGTAGTTGGTGTAGCTGCCGTAGTTGCCGTCAACGCGCATCTGGCCGTCGCGGTGGTAGCTGTGGAACGGACAGCGGGACTTGTTCACCGGGATGAGGTGATGGTTCACGCCAAGGCGGTAGCGCTGCGCGTCGCCGTAGGAGAAGAGACGCCCCTGCAGCATCTTGTCCGGCGAAAAACTGATGCCGGGAACCACGTTCGCGGGATTGAACGCGGCCTGTTCCACTTCCGCGAAATAGTTTTCGGGATTGCGGTTCAGTTCGAGTTCGCCCACTTCAATGAGCGGATAGTCCTTGTGATACCAGACTTTGGTCAGATCAAAGGGATGGTAGGGCAGTTTCTCGGCGTCGGCTTCGGGCATGATCTGAATGAACAGGGTCCAGCGGGGGAAATCACCCTTTTCGATGTGCTCATAGAGGTCGCGCTGATGGCTTTCACGATCCTTGGCGATGATGGCTTCGGCTTCGGCGTCGGTCAGGTTTTTGATGCCCTGCTGCGTCCGGAAATGGAATTTCACCCAGAAGCGTTCGTTGTTCGCGTTGATGAAGCTGAATGTGTGGCTGCCGAATCCGTGCATGTGGCGATAGCTCGCCGGAATGCCGCGATCGCTCATGACGACCGTTACCTGATGCAGCGCTTCGGGCAGGAGGGTCCAGAAGTCCCAGTTGTTTTTGGCGCTGTGCATGTTGGTACGGGGATCGCGTTTGACCACGTGGTTCAGGTCGGGGAATTTCAGCGGGTCGCGGAGGAAGAAGACTGGCGTGTTGTTGCCCACGAGATCCCAGTTGCCCTGATCCGTATAGAATTTGATGGCGAAGCCGCGGATGTCTCGTTCGGCGTCAGCGGCGCCGCGTTCGCCCGCAACCGTGGAGAAACGCATGAACAGATCGGTTTTTTTGCCGATCTGGGAAAACAGGGAGGCTTTGGTATAGCGGGTGATGTCGTGGGTAACCGTAAATGTGCCGTATGCGCCGGAGCCTTTGGCGTGCATACGGCGTTCGGGGATGACTTCACGGTCGAAATGGGCCAGCTTTTCGAGAAACCACGTATCCTGAAGCAACATGGGGCCGCGAGGCCCGGCGGTGAGGGCGTTTTCGTTATCGACTACCGGAGCACCGGCGTTGTTTGTGAGCAGATCATTGGACATGGTTGCCTCCTTTTGGTTTTTCCGGCTGGCCGGGTGGGGTTGAGACGTTACAAGGAAACAGAGATGCCCTGTGTGAAGAAATCATGCGCGCTTCCCACAGATAAGTCAATAACAATAATCAATATTGATAATAAGGATTCCTTATTATCCTTTATTATCAATTTGTTACTTTAGAAAAAAAGAAAGAAAAGGCTATGATTTTCCTAGCGCATCAGGCATCTCCGCAAATGGCGGAAAAGAAAAGCTGTGTCACAGGTAAGGTATGGAAGGAAAGCAAGCGGAAAAGGATCGGGGTGTGGAGAGCACCAGAGAGGGAAAGGGATGGATGATCTTAAGGTCGTCCGAGGAATACAAAAAAAGCCGGAAACGGAGAGTGAAATAGATATGTCCGCAGGAGAATAGAGGGGGAGGGAGAGGTTTTCTCCCTCCTCTTATGAATCATTTCCCCTTGGGAATCAATGACAGGATGTCCTTTCTGAGCGCATCCGACGAGAGCAGGGCCAGCTTGCCGCCGCGCAGTGCGGCGACGTGCTTCCTGTAGATCTGGAGTGAGGCGTTTTGCTTGACGAGGTGTGGGGCCTTGCCGGACATTTCCTGCCCGATGCCCTTCAACTCTTCGTCAAAGAGGGATTGCGGCACCTTCTGGGTATTTTCCACCGTCTGTTTGTAAAACAGGAGCATGGAACGGAATTCGGCTTCCTGATTGTCGATGCCTGTTTTGGAAAGGGATATGCCCTTGTCGAGGCTGGCAAGGACCTGCTTGTACTGGTTGGCTTCGGCGGCTTTCATTTTGGGCAGGGCCGCCGTGATCTGCTTTTTCTTGTCCTCGAAGTTCTGCAGCTCCTTGCCGATGATTTCCCGCTTGATCAGGCAGTCCTTGAGCATGGTCACAAGGTAGACGGCCGAACGGATTTCATTGGATACCGTGGAGCGCTTCTGGCGTTCGAGTGAAATATTGTTTTCACGGATCAGGTTTTGAAGCCCTTTGAGACTGGCCTTTTCCGCGTCGCTTCCGGCCCGCGCTTCAAGCTGGGCCACCAGTTCCAGCGGATCGCCGGAGGGGTTCAGCTCTGCTGACAGCTCGATCCCGGCCTTTTTCCATTCCGAGGCCAGTTCCGCGGGCCTTGCGCCGCCGGGGGTGTTGATGCCGGAAAGCGCAATGCGGAATCCGAGATCCCGGGCTTTGTTGGGCCCGTCCTTGAGGAACGGAGCCACTTCTTCCCGCCGTCCGGGCATGACCTCATCCTGTGTGGACAGGAATCCGCCGCCCTTGCGGATAAAGCCGCCCGTGGAGCCGTGCAGCCGTCCGCCGAGGGAGAACTGGAATCCGTCCTGCACCATTTCGGCGGCGTTGCCCGCCATGTCGTAGAATCCCGCCGGATTGGGCTTGCGCGAGCCGATGCGCTGGAGCGTTTCTTCCGAAGTCCCTTCACTGTCGCGGAACACGGCGTAGTTCTTGATGGCGTCGCCCGTCGGCATTTCAAAGAAATCCTCTTGGCTCAGGGACAGCGGCGAAACCTTCTGGGCGCCGCGCGCCGCGTATTCCCATTCCGCTTCCGTGGGCAGGCGGACAAAGGCGGTGTTTCTGTCGTCTCCCTGAAAGCCTGGCAGGGACTGCGGAGCGTTGGCAAGCAGCCACTCCGTATACTTTTTGGTAAATTCCTGCGCCTCATGCCACGAGACCTCGACGACGGGGCGCGCGTCCTCGGGGCTGAGGGCGGGGAGGGCGTCCCCATCCATGCACTGCCCGCCCATGACGGCATCCCACTGGCGCTTGCTCACCTCGTATTTGCCTTCAAAGTAGAATTGCATGGCGTCGGCGTCCGGGTTGGCGGCCTTGATTTTCTGCCGCCAGTCGGGAGGGAGATCCTTGAGCACGAACGGGCCCGAGATGGCGGACGCATACGGGCTGTCATAATAGCCGCGATCGTCGGAACCTCCGTCCCGGCGTCCGAAACGGGTTTCGAGATCCCAGAGCAGGCCCTTGCCGCGCACCCCCACAGCCTTGAGCACCATGCTTTGCCCGCAGGGCATGGGCAGGATCAGATCATCGGGGGCGGGGTTGGGGTTGAAGGCGTCTTCGGCCTTCACGTCGCCCCGCGCCTTGAGCGCGGCGTGCCCCGTATCGGGAGCGAACAGGCAGGCGGCAATCAACAGGAAACACCATTTATTCATCGCGGATAACCTCGGAAGGTGAAAGGCGGCCGCACGAAAGGCTCGGCGGCAGGGCGGCCAGCAGGGACAACACAAGCACGACGCCGGCAGCCCCCCCGACATGCGCCCACGACAGGCGGCAGACGGCGCCGAGTTCCGTGCCGAGGGGGAAGAGGGCGTTGATGACGCCCGCGACGGCGGCGTAGAGCGCGAAGGCCAGCCCCATGCCGAGCGCGGATGTGGACAGCGCCTGCACCAGCGGGAAGCATACGATGTCCGCCCCGGAAAAGCCCATGAGCCGGATAATGCCGAGTACGCGGCGCTTGCGCCGGATGGCGGCGACGAGGTTGCTCGCCGTGGACGCGAGGAAGCCCACGCCCGCCGCGAGGCAGATCAGGCCGAACACCAGCGTTGTGGAGCGGTCCAGCATTTTGACGTTTTCGATTTCTTCGGCGCGGGTATAGACGTCGATGTTCCGGGCGCCCAGAAAGTCCCGCAGCGAGGCCACGCCGTCAAGATTCGCGGCATAGAGCCGGAACGAAGGGTAGAGCCGTTCGCCGTCTCCGCGCGCCGTCCCGTCCCAGCCGCGTTCGGGCACGCCCATGCCGTCGCGGTAGGTTTCGGCGTCCTCGGCAAGCGACGGCGGCACAAAGGCGGCCTCCTTCTGGAGCGCGGACAGAGGGAGTACGGCCTTGACGCGCAGGGGCGTTTCCGCCTGTTCCCGCATCATGCCCCGCGCCCGCGTGACCCGCCCGGTCAGTAGGGTTCCGGCGCGCGCTCCGAGCTTGTCGGCGGCGGGCGCGGTCAGAATGATTTCGTCGTCCTTCAGGGCCGCGTTTCCGGCGAAACGCCGGGTCAAGGGATCGCCCGCACCGGAAGGGATGAGGCTGACGTTGACCGGATTGGGGGGCAGCCCGCCTTTTTTTTCGGAGGCGGGGAGCAGGCCGATGGTCGCGGCGATGGCCCGCGTCTGGGGGACTGCATAGCCCACGTCCGGGCGTTTCCGCAGCTCCTCGAAGAAGTCTTTGCCGTATTTGCCGCTGCCCACGGGAACGATTTCAAGGTTGCGGGGATCTTGGAGCAGCCGCTCCTGAAGGTTGCTGATGACGCCGTTGCGCACGCCGAACAGGATGAGCAGGGGAGCCAGCACGGTCGCCAGCGCAAGCACCGCGCACAGCGACAGGGCGCGCTCGTGCCAGTAGTCCCTCAGGGCCATGCCGCAGATGATGGAAAGACGCATGTTCACCCCCGCAGCGTGGTGTTGATGGAGCCGCCCCCGCCGTCCACATCCAGACGCAGGCAGCGGAAGCCGTTTTCCTCGACCAGCCTGTGGTCGTGCGACACGACGACCAGCGCGCATTCTCCGGCCAGTTCCGTAAACAGGCGCATGACGTTCTTCGCGGTCACGGGGTCCAGCGCGGCGGTGGGCTCGTCGGCGAGCACGAGCTCAGGTTTCGGCAGCAGCGCCCGCGCGATGGCGGCCCGCTGCCGTTCCCCGATGGACAGCTTGCCCGGCAGGGCGCCGAGCAGGTGCCCGATGCCGAGGCGTCCGGCCAGTTCCTTCAATGCGGCGTCCACGGCCTTCGCGTCCATGCCCTTGGCCCTTCCCGGCGTTGCAATGTTGTCTCCGGCGCTCAGGAAAGGCAGGAGGCCGCCGGTTTGCAGCACGTAGCCGATATGCCGCAGCCGCAGGCGGGCCATACGTTCCCGCCCTCCGCGCCGCCAGAGCTCCGCCACATCTTCCGGCGTATCGCCCGGTGCGTTGAACAGGAACGTTTCCGCCCCGCTTGGGGGCAATATCATGGCGAGCAAGTCCAGCGCGGTGCTTTTCCCGCACCCCGAAGGGCCGATCAGCGCGATTTTTTCACCGGCCCGGATGGTCAGGGAGTCGATGCGGAGCCGATACGTGTAGTCCCGCGCTTTTCGTTCGAGCGAGACGTTTCGCAATTCGCAGAGATTCATAGGGAAATGCCTCCTGAGGCAAGGTGCGGGCCGTTTTGGAGGGGCTGCCGCCCCTTGACCCCGCCCGGGGGGCATGATGCCCCCCGGACCCCCTCAGTGCCGCTGCAAGGCGTTTCAGCCGAAGCTGCGCTTCGCCCGAAACGCCTTGCAGCGGTCCTGTGGGCGTCTGCCGTTTCCTGAAAAAAACAAAATACATTTGTATATCTGCTGGCCTTGCAAGGAAATGCGAGTTTGGAAAAGCTCTTTTTTCCGAATCAAAAACCGTTTCAAGGAAAGCCGTGAGCAGGAATTCGACAAAAAGGAAAGCCGCGAACAGGGATTCGATAAACATAAAAGTCTTGGGAGATGGAGGGGGTGGGGTTTGGGGAGAGGTTTACCAACAGCATCTCCAAAGCGCAGGGAGACTCCATTCTGAGGGAAGACCTCCGTAAGCTGTGCCG
>ENA-ORCN01000662-ORCN01000662.1-human-gut-metagenome-genome-assembly--contig:-NODE-662-length-27912-cov-20.749847_pt1 | contig 27912 bp, 29 predicted proteins | sample MGYA00242984_ERZ507984 | MGnify/ENA primary metagenome ERZ507984 (study PRJEB26167, sample SAMN06115395) | human gut metagenome | host: Homo sapiens | place: China:Hubei | collected 2016-05-19... | reverse complement strand
ATAATCAGTCATGTGCATAACCTCCTGTGCGTCCATGTATGTGTCATTTACACTTAAAATTATGCACTCCAGCGGGCGCTGCCGTATTCCGCATCCCGGCGAAACTTCTTGGCGTTCCTGCTTTTGAAGTAGATCAGCAACCGAAAACCAACAGCGCCCGCAATGCCCACCAGCCAGTCAAAGGGGGCTGTGCCGGGGGCAAAGTCGGCAAAAGCCGCGCCGACAGTCTGACCCAGCCCAATGAATTTATGGGCGAAATCGCTGCCCGCCGCCAGACGGTAGGCCGTCCCCAGCTTGAGGAACGCCCAGCCGATGAACACATAGGGAATGTTGGGCAGCACATATTTACGGAGCTTATCTGTCATGCGACACCTCCTTGATATGCTCCTTGGGCGGCTTTTCCTTGGCAAGCTGCTGTTCCGCCTGCTTCATCTGTTCGGGGATCGTGGGCTGGCTGGACTTAGCCTTGTCCAGCACCTTGCGGGAGTATTCCGAAAAGCAGGCGGTCATGGCGTCCGCCTGCCCAGACTTGAAGAACAGCAGGTATTTTCCCGGTTCAGTCTGATAAAAGGCATAGTCCACATTCCACTTCCGGGCTACCCGGTCAAAGAGCTTTGTATCCCCGGACAGTTCAAGGCTGTTGGTGGATGTGCCATGAGCCATGAGCTTTTTCACGGTCTGCTTGCCGTGGGGCGTCTGCTTTGCCCGGTGTGCCTTGGCAATTTTGCGCCCCACCGCCCGGACAACATAGGCAAGCCCCCGGGCGGTCAGCTTTGACGCCTTCACCGATACGGCAATCGTGCGCCGGGAAATATCCTCGTCTACCAGCCGTCATCGCCTCCTCTCTGATAGAAATATGACCTTGGGACAAGTTGTCCCAAGGTCAGCGGTCATCATGCTCCTTTCTCGGGTGCAGGCGTTCGCCCTCTAAAGAGGAACGGTCTATGACCTCCTTGTAGGCCGCCATCTGCTCCCGGATATTCAACTTGGGGTACGCAAAAATGCGGTGTTCGGTGGGAATGTCCTCAATGCCGTGGTACACCTCCTTGAAGTCGCCGCTGCGGGTCAGATAGCCCATGGGGGCGAAGTGGCCGCCCTCATTGATCCGCATATCCCGCCCGTAGGCTTCAAAATCGAAGTAGGGCAGCACATTATCCGGCACATCCAACAGCTCCATGTCCTCTACATAGATGCGCCCCAGCGTTTCATCGTCGGTCACGCCGGGGTGGAGGGAATAGCAGTCCAGATTGTGAACGAGGTTGATGATGTCCGCCACGCTGGAAGTGTGGTCGCCCTTGTTGAGCGCGGCCTCCAGCGTTTCGATCTCGTCGCTGTCCAGTTCGGAAATGAGATGTGCCAGATGGTTCAGCTCGTCCAAGTTTTCATACTCGGTGAGATAGTCGTATACGCCCATCACATCGCCGTCAAAGGCGGTGATGAAAAACTCCTCATACCGCACACCGTCCACGCCGATGTTCTTTAAGAGCGATTGCACCTCCTCCGTGGTGGCCGGAAATTTCAGCGTTTCGCCCACAAGCTGCCCCTCGGCATATTTGCCGAGGTTGGTAATGTAGGCTTCAAATACCGTCATTTGCACCTCCTTTTGTCAGCGCCTCCGCGATTCCCGCCATGATGTACTCGGCACAGGGCAGCGCGATGGCGTTTCCCAACGCCCGGTAACGGTGGGAGGATAGAATTTCCTCGCCGTCCGCGCCGTACCTTGTCCAGCCCTCCGGCAGCCCCATGAGCCGCTCACATTCCGTTTCTGTGGGAAAGCGGATGCAGCCCCCGGCGGGATCGTCCTCATACCAAAAGGCAAAGGGCGAAATGCCGCCCGCTAACAGAGTGGGAAAAGGGTCAGTTGGCAGTCCGAAGCTGTTTCGGAACGCTGTTTCCGTCCGCTCCTTGGCGGATGCCCGCATACGGAAGCATTGAAAGGGTCGGGTGATCGGTACACGCCGCCCTGCTTCAATAAAAGAGCCTCGATCTCCGCAGGCGGCGGGCAGCCCGCGACCTCTGCCAAGCGCAGGAAGTGACTGCATTGTGCGGGGCTTAAAAAGTATTTCGTGGGAACGCCGTCCTCCAAAGTCTGCCACAAGAAAGATGCGCTGCCGTCGTGCCAGCCGGGGGCTTGCCCAATGCTGGGCGTCCATGAGCCGCCAGCAGAGGTCAGGCGTTCGCCCTCGCACCATTCCGGCTCCTGCCCATCTTCCAGAAGCAGGCATTGAAACATCGGTGTCTGTGAAAGCGGATAGGACGGCTCTAAAATCCATCCTGTTATTTGATGAAAACGCTCCCATGACATTTTCCCAAACAGCGATTGCTGGAAATAGACCATTTGTCGCCTCCCTCATTTCACGGATAATGCGGATGGCTTGAAAAAACAGACTGGACTTTTCTCCCGCAAGCCCCTTGCGGTTGCCGATCTGCGAAAGATTTTGGCACGGTGAGCCAAAGGTGATAATATGGACGGGCGGGAGTTCCCGCCCGTCCAGCTTTGTCACATCCCCCAAGTGCGCCATATCGGGAAAGTGGCGTTTGGTGATGGAGATAGGCGCTTTTTCGATCTCGCTTGCCCATACCGGCTCAACGCCGCAGCACACCGCCGCCAACGGAAACACGCCGATCCCGTCAAATAGGCTCCCCAGCCGGAGCGCCGTCATCTTATCTGCGTCCCTGTCCCTTGACGGTCAAAATGCCCTCAAGGGTGGTGGCGGTGATCCCCAGCCGCTGGGCAACAGCGATGTCATTTTTCATGGCCTCGGTGACGGTATGCCCGCACACTACCAACACATGAGAGCGGCGGAGCAGGTCGCGCCCCATGTCGATGCCGCTCTTATGCTCCTCGGGAACGGCGTCATTGAGGAAAAGCGGCTGATAGAGCGTCGGACAAATAGGCGAAAAGCCCGCCTCATATACCGTGCGGCAATACTGCGCCGCCAGCTTTGTGTTTTCGTGGTCGCTGCCGCACCATGCGGCGGTAACATACGCAAGGGGTCGTTTCATTGTAAAATACCTCCGTTTTGTAATGTAGTAGTTCAACCCAAACCCCACACCCTTTCCCATTCTTGGGAAAGGGTGCGGCTCTGGAGGATATACCCCCGCCGCTTGCCGGAGAAAAAGCATAGCCGGGACAGGCGGTCAAGGGCTGGCCGCTGAAAACAGCGGTGCGATGCACCCTTGACAGCCCGCTCCCGGCCATGCTGAAATACGGGCGGCGACGGGGGATATACCACAAGAGCCATCCGGGAAAACGAAAGACCTCGGGACAAAAAGTCCCAAGGTCACTTTTCCAAATCGGCTTTCTTTTCGGGCTTGCCCAACTCGGGCGGCTGCTTGGCCTTCCAGTCATCCAGCAGAGAAATGATCTTGTCTTTCATTTCTCTCGGGGACTTGTCCTTGCCGAAATACTTTTCCAGTTCCGCACTATTGATGATCACCTTGTCTACCTCCTTTTTCTCCTGTGACAGAATACCGTCGATCACGTCGCCGTTGAGCTTGCCGTCCTTGTCCAGCTCCCGCATTTTCTGCGCCTGCGACAGCGAGGGCGAGGACTGCTGCCCCTCAATGGAAACGGCGATATATTTCTGATGCTTCGGACGGATGAATGAGATCTCTACCGCCGGGGTAAATGCCAGCTTTTTCTCGTCTACCATTGCCTGCAAGTCCGGCACAAGCTCGGTCAGATGGATATACCGCTGCACCTGTTTATAGTTCATGCCGTTGCGATCTCCTACGACCTGCGTGGAGCGTTTTCCGGCGTCCTTGTCCTCCTCGCCGGGGCGGGAGCCTTGGTGCTTGATTGCCTCCACCTGCATTTTCAGCGACTGCGCCTTTTCCGTGGGCAAAATGCGCTCACGGTGGCGGAGGTTGTCATCCGTCATAGCGAGGATGGCTTCATCGTCCGTCATGTTGCGGACGATACACGGCATATTCACAAATCCGGCAAGCTCGCTTGCCCGCTGGCGGCGGTGGCCAGCGATGATCTCATAGCCGCCATCCTCACGGGGACGCACCAGCGCGGGCTGATTGACACCCGCTGCCTTGGCCGACTCCACAAGTCCCTGCATCTCCGCATCGTCCCGGACACCAAAGGGATGATTTTTGAACGGATGCAGGTCAGCCAGGTTGAGATAGACGATCTCCTCTTTTTCGGCGCGGGTGGCGTCACGGGGCGCAGATGGCTCCGGCGTGACCGCTGCACCGGCGGGAGCGCCACCCTTATCCACGGCAGGATTCTCCGGGGCAGGCTTACTTTGGGACTTTTTGTCCCGAGGTTTGGGCGGCTTGGCCTTATCGGGAGTAGCCTTACCCTCCTTGGGACGGCCTCTGCCGGGCTTGGCGGCCTTGTCCTTTGCCGTGGGCAGCTTCTGCTTGACCGCCTTTTTCTCATCCTTGGCCGCCTCGTCACGGGCAGCGGCAAAATCCACCACCTTTCCGGAATGTGCCGGGGCGGGGGCATCCTTGCCGGGAGCGGGCGGCTGCTCCTTTTCAGCCTTGGGGACTTCGGGAGCAGCAGGCTCCTCCACCTCGGCGTGGGTAACAGCGTCGGCGGGATCGGGTACGGCCTCGCCCATTTCAAAGAGCGCCGCCTGCCCCTCATGCTCCAGCATGACCACCTCTGCATCGGTCAGCGCAGGCTCGGGCGCAGGCTGCTCCGGCACAACGGCATTTTCTACCGTGGGAGCGGGAGCCTCGGCGGGCGGGGCTGCCTCGGGAATGTTTTTCTTATCATCTGCCATTTGCAAACCTCCTTTTTGTGGCATGAAAAAAGCCAGTCCGCAGACTGGCCGGGTGGAAGTGACCTCCCTTCATGGTTTTATATATGAAAACGCCGCCCGTTGTCCTGTTGGGCGGCGTAATCGTCAATTCGATGTTTTTCCTGTTAAAACAACGAGATAATTGTGGAAAAACCAAACTTGAAGTGCTATAATCTAATTGTTACTTTTGGAGAGTATATTTTGCAATTGCTCTAAGAGCCTGTTCATATTGAAAAGTAATCATTTCATTATGGCAAGTCATCAACAAGAATTGAATTTGAGGAGATTGTATCTTATGCAAATGAATACTCAATATTTAACACGACGTGAATACGATGAATCTTTCCTGAAGAATGATTTACGTAATGAGTATTGTCATGACCGGGATCGAATCATTCATTCAAGAGCATTTCGCCGACTGATGCATAAAACACAGATATTCAATGCTAATAAAGGAGATCATTATAGGAATAGACTAACACATACTCTTGAAGTAGCACAAATCGCGCGTTCAATAAGCCGCCAACTAAATTTAGATGAAGATTTAGTTGAGGCTATTGCTTTAGGACACGATTTAGGTCATACGCCATTTGGCCATGTCGGGGAACGCAGATTGAACGAATTGATGCATGAATGGCTCCCTAAAGAGTTTGGTGGCTCTGAATTTAGCTTCAAACATAATTTTCAGTCAGTTCGTGTGGTTGAGTTCATAGAAAGGAAATGCGATGAATTCCCCGGAATCAATCTGACATTAGCAGTTAGAGAGGGAATGCTAAAACATACGGGCTTAAGGATTCGCGATAGTCACAACAGAAAATACGAGGTAAAGTACGAGAGCAGCGCCCTTAACACAGAAGACTTTCGTATGGATCTTCCAAATTCAATTACTTTGGAAGGACAGTCTGTGGCAATAGCGGATGAAATCGCCCAACTCACACATGATATAGAAGATGGAATTCGTGGTGGCATTATTTCTTTTGATGCCTTTTGCACTTGTGATTTAGTAAAGGAATATGTATCGCTTTTAGATGATACTTTTTTAAAGCCTAATCTATCCTACAATAAAAAGAATCAGATAATTAAGGGCTTGGTTGGATATTTAATTTCTGATGTAGTAAAAAACTCCAAGGTAGAAATACAACACTACAATGAAGAAAATGACATACCAGATTTTAGTTCGAAACATTCGGTCTACGAAAAGAAGTGCATCTGTTTTTCTCACGAAGTAGAAACTAAAGCAAAAGATTTAGCTGACAACCGTGATAACTGGATTATTAGTTCCAAAGAAATCAGCCAAGCAGATTCAAAGGCCGAATATTTTATTACGCAAATTTTTAAAGCATATTACAAACACCCTAAAGAATTGCCAGATTACATTTTAGCAAGGTATTATGGTTATAATGATGCTGACAAATTTAATAGGAAAGAAATGTCAGTTGAAAAAATGAAGCAAGACCCCATGTTTATCCGTTTTATTTGTGATCATATCTCTGGAATGACAGACCAGTTTGCTGCACGAGAATACATGAATCTTTATATCCCCGACTATTATTGATGCAAAACCTCAATGACTTATAGGAAACGCCGCCCGTTGTCCTGTTGGGCGGCGTTGTTCTCGTTATTTTGAAATTTTAGAATGAATACCTCTTGCTGACGACCAGCAAACCATTGATATATCTGCGTTTTCTGAAATCCTATAATTACACTCCGACCAAGTAAAAAAGGACGCCGACTGGCGTCCTTTTTTACTTGGTCTGAGCGGCTTTTGGAGTATTTCTTTGCGCAATCAATATCAGTGTCAGCCCCCGCTCTGTTCTCATTTTATAGGAATGGAGCGGGGGCTTCTATTGGGCTTCAATATCTTTTTAATAATGCTGGAGAAGGAGTATCATGGAACCGTCGCTGCGGTTGGCTCCCCATTCGTAGAATTATCGATAATAGTCCAAACTCCGCTTTCGGTATCTTCAATCAAGTAGAAAAACTGATCGATGTTCCCATCATCCAAAAATGTTTTTGTATGGTCATATTCCACATAGTATTTTGCTCTTACCGCTAAAAAGTGTTCAGCGAGGTAATCATCTGTCCACCCGCGGGACTGCGCAAGTTCACTTCCGGTATAGCGCTCAATCATTCGCTTTGTTTCGGTCTCGTCAACGGATATCTCGTCAATTCGGACAGTCAAAGTGTATTCCTTCTTAATTTGTCCTTCAATTGCACTTTGTACGGTTTCGATTGGATAAGCAGACGGTTTTTGCAGCCATGGGTCAAACAAGCCATATTCATACGCAGCAAAGCCACAGAGTGCCAGCGATGCAACAATGGCAGCAACAAGTATAAAGGTGCGCTTTAGGCTTCTGATTTTCTTTCCCGAGCTATTATTCATAAATCTGCCCTCCTTTGCTTCAATAATATATTTATCATCAATCTTTTCGAATGCATCAAGGATCAAATCCGCGTTCATAGAACACCCTCCTTTTCTAAATATGTGAGCAGTTTTGCTCTTGTCCGATGGAGCATCGATTTCACCTTACTATTGCTAAAGCTAAAATCTGCACTGATTTTATCAATTGGATCTAAATACCAGTAACGGCAGAGGAGAACCTGTCGTTCCGTTGGGGCCAGTGTGCCGAGAAAACGGTTGATCTGCACTGAGAGCTCGCCCGCAATGACACTGTCCTCTACTGAAAGATTGGATGGGACACATTCCGAGAGTTCATCCAGTACAAGAGAAACTTCGCCACCGCCTCGCTTATCCCTGTGGGCATCACGCCATTTTTTCAGTGAAATGCTCCTGGTGATCTTGCCCAAAAATGTTCTTAGCATATTCGGACGGTGCGGCGGTATAGCGTTCCATGCGCCGAGGTATGTATCATTGACACTTTCTTCCGCATCCTCTTGGTCGTGAAGGATGTTATAAGCGATATAGTAACAGTATCTTCCATACTTTTGCTCTGTAGCGCTAATTGCCTTCTCGTTCCGCTCCCAATATAAATCAATAATCTTACTATCCTCCATTACTCCACCTCCTGCAGTTTGAAATAAAGGCCTTTCACCCCTATACTACCTGTTTTTCTGGTTTTGTCGCAGGTTTTTTCGATTTTTCTTTGGGACAAATCGTCCCAAGGTATCCTCCTCGGTGACGATATGTCCCTTGCGGAAACGCGCATCCTTGTATTCTCCCTTTATGATCTGTGTCATATCGTGACACAGCTTCTACCCTAAGGCATCCTCTGTTTTGATGAGCCTCACGCAAAAGCCCCCCATTCGATATTCTTATATGAATATAACCGATTATAGCAAAAAACGGCGCCCTCTTTCAATGGTGCCGTTCGGAATAATGGTAAATGCGTTCGTCAATATCGAAAAAGCATCGTCAATTTTCTTCTCATCATCCGTCTCGTTCCTCATCCCCACTTATTCTTGACAGCTCCCGCCCCGGTGGAGTATGATAAAAACCAATTCAAAAAAACAGGAGAACATAATTATGGCATATACAGCAGCAGTTATCACCGTCAGCGATCTGGGCAGCCGCGGCCAGCGGGTGGATACCAGTGGCCCCGCCATCTGCGCCATGCTGGAGAAAGCCGGTTTTACCGTTACCTACACCGCCATTGTCCCGGATGAGATCCCCCAAATCCAAACCGAGCTCACCACTGCGGCCGATGGGCGTCACATCAATCTCATCATCACCACCGGCGGCACTGGGCTTTCCCCGCGGGATGTCACCCCCGAAGCCACCTTGGCCGTCCTGGACCGCGAAATTCGGGCCATTCCGGTGGCCATGTGGGTGGAGGGCCTTAAAATTACCCCCCGCGCCATGCTTTCCCGAGCCGTAGCCGGCACCCGTGGCCGCAGCCTCATTCTCAATCTCCCCGGCTCCGAAAAAGCCGCCCGGGAAAACCTTTCCGCTGTCATCGGCGCACTGGAACACGCCATGCACATGATCGCTGTGGAAGGCCACTAACCCCCTGTAACACCAAGACACCGGTACCCCACTGGGATACCGGTGCCTTTTTATCACTTTTGCTTACGCCTTTACCTTCTTGGCACACACGCTTTCGTATGTCTCCACGATCTCCTTTTCCGGGGCCTCGGTCAGCAGAGAAACCACCACCAGAGCAATGCACGCCACCACAAAGGCCGGCAGCAGCTCGTAGATGGCCCACGCGCCGCCCATCGGGGCAATCAGGTACTTCCATACAAATACCATCACGCCGCCGGCGACCATACCGGCCAGGGCGCCCCACTTGTTGCTGCGCTTCCAGAACAGCGAGAACAGCACCACCGGGCCAAAGGCCGCGCCAAAGCCCGCCCAGGCAAAGGAAACCACCCGGAATACCGAGCTATTGGGGTCCCACGCCAGGATAATACCGATGACCGCCACGACCAGTACCGTCACCCGCGCCACGATCATCTCGGTCTTGCTGCTCAGCTTGATGCCAAACACATTCTGAGAAAGATCCTGCGAAACGCTGGAGGCCGCCGTCAGCAGCTGGCTGTCCGCGGTGGACATCGTCGCCGCCAGAATACCGGAAAGGATCACTCCGGCCGTGATGGCCAACAGGGTACCATGCTGGCTCATCAAGTCCGCCAGTTTAATGATAATTGTCTCAGCATCGCTGCTGTTGGTCAGAAAGGGTACTTTGCCCGCCACCGAAACGCTATAACCGATCACACCAATAGCCACCGCAATGAACATCGAGATCACCACCCAGACGGTCGCGATCCGGCGGGAATCGTTAAGCTTCTTTTCCTCCTTGATAGCCATAAAGCGCAGCAGGATGTGCGGCATACCAAAGTAGCCCAGACCCCACGCCAGCGTGGAGATGATGCTGAGCCCCCCGAAGGAAGCCGCGCCGCCGGTGGTCACATCATAGCCCTTGGTCATGCTCAGGTAGCCGGGCAGCGCCTCGGCATTGGCAATGACGGTATCCACACCGCCCGCCTGTTGGATGCCAAACACCACTACAACGATCAGCGCAATGGTCATAAAGATGGACTGGATCAGGTCGGTGAAGGAAACCGCCATAAAACCGCCCAGCACTGTATAGCCAATGACTACAATAGCGCCTATGATCATCGCGGTATGGTAATCCACCCCAAACAGGCTGTTGAACAGCGTACCGATGGCCTTAAAGCCGGAAGCGGTATAGGGGATAAAGAAAACCAGGATCACCACCGCCGCAATGGCGGAAAGCAGGTTTTTCTTATCGCCGTACCGGCGGGAGAAAAAGTCCGGCACGGTGATGGCCCCAATGCGGGCTGAATAGCGCCGCAGCCGCCGCGCCACGATAAGCCAGTTGAGGTAGGTGCCTATCGCCAGCCCGATGCAGGTCCAGGAAACCTCCGGCAGGCCGCACAGGTATGCCAGTCCCGGCAGACCCATCAGCAGGTAGCTGCTCATATCGCTGGCCTCAGCGCTCATGGCCGTTACCAGCGGGCCCATCTTGCGGCCGCCCAGGTAAAAGTCATCGCTGCTGTTGCCGCTGCCCTTTTTGCCAAAGTATACACCGACGAGCACCATGGCAATCAGGTATACCGCTATGGTTATCAGAATAACTACTTGAGAACCTAACATTTTCCGTCTCTCCTTTGGGGTTACTGTTAATATGCACGAAGTATACCACACAAATTAGTAGACGAAAATACAGAACGGCGTACAGACTTTATTCTGTACGCCGAATCGTTAAATATCATATTTTTCTCTTAATTAAAGCATTTATATATAGACGATTTTCCGTTCTGTTTATAACCAGTAAAAAATTATTTTTTCCGGAACCCTTCCAAAAACATCGGCATCATGGTTTTAGTGTATTGGGAAAGCGAATACTCCCCGCTGGAAAGGCACCAGTCGTACATCAGCCCCCGCTCAAACATGGCGTAAGCCTTCACAATCTCCCCCACTGTATAGTCGGTGGTCAGCTCGCCGTTTTCCTGCCCCTGGGTGATGATCTGCCGCAACAGCTTATAGTAGGTACGGTTGCGGCTCAGAAGGTGCCGCTCTCCCTTGGTCACCAGCTGGCTGCTAAAAAGCCTGCTCAGCAGCTCAATGGAAACTGTATTATCAATGGTCACAAACAGCTCATAGTTCAGCCAGCACAGCAGTCCTATGCAGTCCATATCGCCGTGCTCCTGCTGCATCAGTTCCTCGTACCGCTCATCAAAGAGAACCGAAAGGGAGGAAAGCAGGGCATCCTTACCATCAAAGTAATGATAGAACGACCCCTTGGAGGTCTCGGATTCAAAAATGATATCCTCCACCGTGGTCTCCTCATAGCCCTGTTCATAAAAGAGCTTCCACGCCGCCGCCACGATGCGGCCCTTGGTATTGCGGGTATTCTTTTTGGGCATACTGCCGCCCCCTTTCATTATGGGCTTATTTTACCACAGCGCCGCTCCCCTTGCCAAGTCCTTTCCGTCAAAATGCCCTCAGTGCCGCGCCGCCAGCACCAGTGCCGTCCCCGGCAGCGGCAGCACCGGGCTCTCCGGGTGGCCCTCATTATACCCCGCATAGAACCGCTCCGTGATTTCCCTCGGCCCCATATCCTCGTAGATGAGAAACCCATGCCGCTCCAGCATCAGCGCCAGCTCCGGCAGGGTATAACCCTGCTCCATCGTTTCCCCCGCGCTTTTCGCCAGCGCCCGCTGCTGCCCGGCCGCATCCTCGCCGGTTCCAAAGTCCCTCATCGGGCAGTCAAAAAGCAGACTGCTCCCCTGCGAGGTGATGGCCGCCAGCCGTTTCAGCAGCGCTTCCATCGCCGCCCGCGGCAGATAATACACCACTCCCAGCAGGGCGGTCAGGGTACGCTGTTCCGTGGCAAAGGGCGTCATCTCCAGCAGGGTCTTTTCCCAATCTTCGGCCAGGTCAACCCCCACCCGGTACACATTCCTCGGTGTAGTGATCCCCACCTCCCGCAGGCACTTTTCCTTTTCCGCCAGCACTGCCGGTGTGTCCACCTCGTAGAAGCTCATCCGCTCCATCTCCGCTGTCTGGCGGCAGGGCAGGCTCTCCAGTCCTGCCCCCAGCAGCAGTACCTGCTTCAGCCCCATGGTCAGTTCCCGGCGCAGCTCCTGCTCCCACCAGGCCGCCCGCGCCAACACCGCAGGGTCCAGTTTTTGGTTCACAATACGCCGCAGCGCTTCCTCCTGTGTCCCGGTATCCCCCGGCAGGAACCACTCCCTCCCTGCCGTCATCTGCGCCGCGATCTGCCCAAACCGCCCCACCCCCAGCAGCTTTACCGCCAGCGGGTCATTGCAAATTTCCCCACCTTCCGCTGTATGGTACGCCCGCACAAAGGCCGAAACCTCCGCTGTCATGCTCATGTTCTCATTCATATTCTTGCCCTCCTGTTTGTTTTGTGCTTCTGCCGCGCCCCTCCGGCGGGCGCCCCTGTGCTTCACTCGTGCTGATCCTTCCGGACAGCCCTCGCCGCTCCGGTGCGCCCGCCTCATCACGGTATATATTTAATACACCTATCGCCACCCCGGGACAAGACTTGATTTTTTACCGAAAATGTGGTAATATAAACACAGAAAAAGTGCAAAAAAATTCACCCGGCCGGGCGTTTTCCGCTCCCCGTCAGGTGATTTTTTTATTTTATCTGCCCAGCAGCTCCCGCACCGCTTTGCGCAATCCGGCGGCGTCCAGGTCCATGCGGCGCAGCAGCTCCCGCCGCTTTCCGTGGTAAATCCACCGGTCTGGCAGCGCCAGCACATGCACCGGCGTTTTGCTGTCCCGCTCGGCGGCATATTGCTGCAGCAGGCTCCCCAGCCCGCCAATGGCCGCCACCTCCTCGTAGATCAACAGCGGCTTACCCTCGGACAGCAGGGCATCCATCATTTCGGTATCAAAGGGCTTCAGGAACCTTGCGTTCACCAGCCCCATTGCGATGCCGTCCAGCTCCAGCAGCCGCCGGGCTTCCTCGGCCTCCCCCACAAAGTCCCCGTAGGAGATCACCGTCATCTCGCCCGTATGCAGCCGCTCCCAGCGCCCCACCGGCAGCGGTTCGGTGCAAAGCGCCTGCTCCTGCATGGTATTTTTGCTGTACCGCAGCAGGTAGGGACCCTCCGTGGCAAATCCCGTGGCCAACAGCCGGGCACTCTCCGCGGCATCCTTGCCCTGTGCCAGCGTAATGCCGGGGATCGGCAGCAACAGAGAAACATCAAAGATCCCCTGGTGAGAAACACCGTCCTCCCCTATCACGCCGCACCGGTCAATGCCCACCACCACATCGCCGCCCATCCGGGCAATATCGTGGTTCACCTGGTCATATCCCCGCTGTAAAAAGGTGGAGTAGATGGTCACATAGGGCTTCATGCCGCTCAGTGCCAGGGCATTGGCCAGCACCAGCGCGTGCTCCTCGGCAATGCCCGCATCGATAAACCGTTTCGGGTATTTTTTCGCGAATTCCGTCAGATGGGCGCCGGTAGTCATCGCCGGGGTAATGGCATAAATGCGCTCATCCTCCGCGGCCAGCTTCATCAGCGTTTCACTGATGGCCTTTCCCTGGGTGGTACCGCCGGCCACCGGCCGCCGCCCGCTTTGGGCATCAAAGGCCCCCACCCCGTGCCAGATACCATCGGGGTCATCCCGGCAAAAATCGCACCCACGCCCCTTTTCGGTAACGACATGCAGCAGCACCGGCTTCTCGGTCTCCTTTGCCACCCGCAAAAAGGCGTCCAGCTCTCCCAGGTCATGCCCATTCACCGGCCCGTAGTAGGTAATGCCCATCTCCTCAAAGAGGGCGCCATCCCGCAGGTACAGCCGCTTTAGGTCCTCTTTTACCTGCTCCACGCCGTGCACCATGGCGTCCCCCACCACGGGGATCCGCCGCAGGGCCGCCTTGGTGCGGCTTTTGGCGCTGCGGTAGCCACGGTGCAGCCTTATCCGCTCCAGCGAATTGTGCAGCGCCCCCACATTGGCGCTGATGCTCATGCGGTTGTCGTTCAGTATGATGATCAGCGGCTTTTGGTAGTCCCCGATGTGGTTCAGCGCCTCGTAGGCCAGGCCGTTGCCCAGCGCGCCGTCCCCTATCACCGCCACCACAGCATGGTGCTCTCCCTTTGCTTCCCGCGCCATGGCAAAGCCCAGCGCCGCCGAAAGGGATGTCCCGGCATGGCCGCCCTCGTAGCAGTCGCAGGGGCTTTCCTCCCGGCACTGGAAGCCGGAAAGGCCATCGGTGCAGCGCAGCGTATCAAAAGCCGCCGCCCGTCCGGTCAGCAGCTTATGGGTATAGCACTGGTGCCCCACATCAAAGATGAGCTTATCCCGCGGCACCTCAAAGACGCGGTGCAGCGCCACCGTCAGCTCCACCAATCCCAAATTGGAGGAAAGGTGCCCGCCGGTATGAGATACACCCTCTATGATAAATTCCCGCAGCTCTCCGCACAGCTTTTGGAGCTCTTTCTCATCCATCCGCCGCAGAAAAGCCGGGTCCTTGATCTCTTTTACATTCATTCAGTCGGTTCCTTTTTTAGGTAAAATTCCGCCAGTTCCCTATCCCCCGGCGTCGTGATCTTCAAATTCCTGCAGCTGCCCGGCACCAGCTTTACCCGTCGGCCGGCGCGCTCCAACAGCATGCAGTCATCCGTGATCTGTCCTCTTTCTGGCCCATCGCCCAACGCCCGGTGCAGCGCCAGCAGTTCCTCCCGGTAAAAGGCCTGCGGCGTCTGGATAAGCCATGTCCGGCTGCGGTCGGTTGTCGCCTCCGCACAGCCTTCTTCATCCGCCAGCTTTACGGTATCCCGGCTCGGGGTAGCAATGGTCGCTCCATCCGCCTCCTCCAGCGCCGCCAGGCAGTCCTCCAGCATCTGGTCGGTCACCAGCGGCCGCGCCCCATCGTGGATGAGCACCCGCTCTCCCCGGGCCGCCGCCAGCGCCTTCTCCACCGAAGCTGCCCGGTCTGCCCCACCGGTCACTACCGTCACCGGCTTTTGCAGGCAAAGACCCTCCGCCAGCTTTCGCAGGGCCGCTTCCTCACCGGCTTTGGCCGCCAGCACCACTTCATCCACCACATCCGCAGCCAGGAATACCCGCAGGCTGTATTCCAGCACCGGCCGGCCCAGCAGTTCCACCAGCGTTTTGTTTTCCCCAGTGCCGTAGCGGGTGCTGCTTCCCCCCGCCAGTATGATGCCGCTTACCATCGCTTTTCTCTCCCTTCTTGCGGCGGTCGCCCTCCGCTTTGTCTCGGGCCGGCCGCCTGTGTTCCACAGGCCGTCCGGCCCTCGCTCGCTGCGGGCACCCGCCGCCGCTTTCCGCTTATCCGGGTCCGTTTATCCCCCGGCAGCAGATCGCCCAGCGGCTTTCGGCCATTTTCTCCGCCGCCACTTTGGCTGCATCTTCCTCCGGGAATATTCCAAATACCGCGCTGCCGCTGCCGGTCATCATCGCCGCCAGCGCTCCGCTTTGCCGCAGCTCCTGCCGGATCTCATTCAGCTCCGGCAGGGCCGTCACTTCCTCAAATACATTGTAAAGGCTGCCGCACAGCCCTGCCAGGTCGCCCTTTTCCAGCGCCTTTGCCGCCTCTTGGGTGGTAAAGCGCTGCCGAAGGCTCTCTCCCATCTCGTCGATCCGCCGGTACATGGCCGGGGTGGAGCACCCCGCCTTCGGCTTGGTGATCACCAGCCACAGCGGCAAATGGCTTTCCACCGGGGTCAGCTTCTCCCCGATCCCGGCCGCTGCCGCCGCCCCGCCATCAATGCAGAACGGCACATCGGCACCCAACTCCGCCGCCAGCGCCCGCAGCCCTTCACGGCCCAGGCCCAGCCCGTACAGCCGGTCCATCCCGCGCAGATAGGCCGCCGCGTCGGTGCTGCCGCCGCCCAGTCCCGCCTGGGTGGGAATATTCTTCTCCAGCGTTACCGCCACCCCCCCAAGCGCCGGGCACTCTCTTCTCAGCAGCCCGTCCGCCCGGGTGATGATATTCTCCTCCGCCGGGATCCCGGCCGTTTCATTCAGCCAAAAGCCGCGCTCCCGCTGTTCCAGCGTCAGCTTATCGCACAGGCTCACGCTTTGGAACAGCGACTCGATGGTGTGGTAGCCATCCGCCCGCCGGCCAGTCACCGTCAGAGTCAGGTTTACCTTGGCATAGGCCGCTTCCATCACCTTTCGCATGGTCCGTCCTCCACTGTCAGGATGCACAGCACCGAAATGCCCAGTCCTTTTCCGCAGTCGGTCAGTCCCTCGCCGGTGGTGGCGGTAATACCGATGGCCGCGGGCTCCACCCCCAGCAATTCGGCGATCTTTTCCCGCATTGCGGGGATCATCGGGCTGATCTTCGGCCGCAGGCACTCCATCGAAATGCTGAGGTGGACGATCCTCCCCTCCAGTGATTTTAGGGCTTCCCGCAGGTATTCCGCTGAATCGGTGATACCGCTTTGGCACATCTCATCGGCCACCCGGCCCAGTATATTCCGCCCGGTAATGCCGGAAACGGCATTGGTGATGGCATGCAGCACCACATCACCGTCGCTGTTGGCCAGCAGTCCCACCTCTCCGGGGAACACCACACCGCCCAAAATCAGCGGTTTGCCGTACCCCTCCTCAAAGCGGTGGCTATCCTGCCCGATCGCTGCCTTCATGCCGTCACCTCACTGTCTCGTCTCGATCCATTCTTCGGTCCTTTGCCGTATTTCCCCATCCAGCGCCAGCACCTCGTCCACGCCTCCCAGCGCGCAGGCCGCGTGTTGCTCCAGCATTGCCTCCACCCCGCGGGGGATATCGCTAAACCGCAGTCCTCCCGCCAAAAAGCGGGCTACCAGCACCTCGTTCGCCGCATTCAGGACCACCTGGGCGCTGTGTCCGCTCTTGACCGCCTCTATGGCCAGCCGCAGGCAGGGGAACTTCTCATCATCCGGCTTTTGGAACTCCAGCGCCTTCATCGCAAAAATATCCAGCCGGTGCGGCGCGGGCATCCGTTCCGGATAGGAGAGCGCATACGCAATGGGAATCTCCATATCCGGCGGGGCAATATTCGCCATAATGCTGCCGTCCCGGAATTCCACCATCGAGTGAACGATGCTCTGCCGGTGAATGACCACCTGCACCTTTTCTACCGGCACATTAAAGAGCCACCGGGCCTCGATGACCTCAAAGCCCTTGTTCATCATGGTGGCGCTGTCTATCGTGATCTTGGGTCCCATCTTCCAGGTGGGGTGCCGCAGTGCCTCCTCCGGGGTGATATCATCGGTAATTTCCTTCTCAAAAAACGGCCCGCCGGAAGCTGTCAGCAATATTCGCTCGATCTCCGCGTGGTTTTCACCCCGCAGGCACTGCATAATGGCACTATGCTCGCTGTCCACCGTCAGCAGGGTGGCATGGCGTTCCTTGGCCGCTTCCATTACCAGGCGGCCGCCCGCCACAAGCACTTCCTTATTGGCCAGCGCCACCGTTTTCCCGTTTTGGATCATATTCCAGGTCGGGCGAAGTCCCGCCACTCCTACCAGGGCCGAAACTCCAATATCAAAGTCCGTCAGCCGGCTGATCGCCTCCATCCCATCCTTGCCCCAGTAGATATCCAGTCCGGGGAACTGCTCCCGCAGCGCTTCGGCGTCCTGTTTTTCCAGGATATACACATGCCGGGGAGTAAATTCCCGTATCTGCTCGGTAAGCCGCTGCAAATTATGTCCTGCCGTAAGGATGGAAACCGCAAAGCGATCCCGCTCCCGCCGCACCACATTCAGGGTGCTGCACCCTATGGAACCGGTACTGCCAAAAATGGCAAGCTCTTTCATCTGGTTTCCTCCCTTTGGCTTTTGCTTGATTTTTAATTATACCATAGGCCCGGGCCCTTTATCAACCGCAGGCCCGCATTTTGCTCCTTTGCGGGTTTTCACAGACCGCAGGCTTACGGCCCGCAGGGCAAACCGCCCTCCGGGCGGTTTCAGCGGCCTTCGGCCGCTGGCTCCGGCTGCGCCGGAGCGCCCTGCGGGCCGCCTCTCCCCCCGCGCTTCCCTGCCAAAAGGCGGCAAGGCATACCGCCCCGCCGCCTGCTATTCGGGTTTATTCCGCCACCGGCCGGATGATCCCCATCGGGGTCTGCTCGTGGCTCTGCCCCAGGGGGTTGTCCCGCAGGATCGCCGCCATCAATCCACGGTCGGTGGAAAGGGGCGCCGCGCCCATAATGACACCGCCGATGTCATTGATGTCGGTGATCAAAATGGGCTTGCCCAGCACGGCGTAAATTTCCGCCGCCACCTTATCGGGGTCCGCCGGGCCCAGCACCACATACTCGTTGTAGGGCGGCAGTGTGCAGTCACACGGTCCGTCAATGGAACGCGCCTTTTCCCCTGCCACCTTGTAGAACCACCCGCGGATGCCAAACAGCTTACCCACCGCGGAAACGGCAGCCGCCACCAGGATGCGGAAAGTCCCGCATTCTCTTATGGCCATCTCCATCGTCTCCGGGATGCCCAGCCCGATGCCATAGGGCGTTTTCAGCACAAATTTACACAGGAACTTCGCCAGTGGCCGGGGCTTGATCTCCTTCATGGGGATTGCCCGCTTTTGGGTGCAGGCCACCGCCTTTTCGGTGATAAACAGGGTATCGCCCTCCTGCATTTCAGGGGCGGCGTATTTCATCACCACATCGGTAATGTTGTCCGCATCGGTGATGACATGAGTCTTGATGCACAGGCGGCGGTACTGCTTTCCCTCCACCTCTATCATCTCATTTTTTCCAGGATTAACTACCATCTGCTCCCCTTCCTCTCTTTTTGCGTCCGCTGCTTTTGGGTGCGGCAGACCCGCTTTTTATGCGCATTATTATAGCACCGTCTTTTTCCTCATGCAATGCTTTCGCCCAAATAACAAAGCAGCGCCGTCACCAGGCCCCGCAGCCGCCATTCTCCGGCGTCCGCCGGCAGGAACACACATTCCCCGGCCCGTACCGGCCTAGTCTCGCCGCCGCACAGCAGCTCTCCCTCTCCGGCCGTCACCAGCAGCCCGGCAAAGCTCTCCCCATCGCAGCAGCCCGCGGCTTCGTTCTGCAAAAGATCCACCGTAAAGTTTTTATGCTGTCCCAGGTGCCCGCCAAAGTCCCAGTCCTGTTCCACCGGACCGGGCTTCAGCACCGCCAGCGATCGCTCCACATGCAGGGGCCTCGGCTTGCCGTCCGCCCCCAAGCGGCCATAGTCATACAGCCGGTAGGTCACATTGGAGCTCTGCTGGATCTCCGCGATCACCATCCCCGCCCCAATGGCGTGCACCGTCCCCGGCGGAATGTAAAAAACATCCCCCGGCTGCACTGGCACCCGCCGCAGCAGGTCGATCAGGGTATTTTCGGCCAAGCTTTTCTCTATTTCGTCCCGGCTCACCGCCCGGGCAAAGCCATAATACAGCGCCGCGCCCGGTTCCGCCTCCAGCACCATCCACATCTCCGCCTTGCCGCTTTGATGCTCCTCCCGCCTGGCGTATTCGTCATCCGGGTGCACCTGCACCGAAAGATCCCTCTTCGCGTCGATGAGCTTTACCAGCATCGGGAACTCCTCAAATTCCGCGCACCGCGTCCCAAAGAAGTTCCCCGGATATTTCAGGGCGGCCTCCGGCAGCGTCAGGCCCTTCATTTCGCCCTCTGCCAGGCGGCTCATGCCGTCCGGGTGGCAGGAAAGCACCCAGGCCTCCGCCAGCGGCTCACGGTCGCTTTCGATATGATATTTTTCCCGCAGCTTCTCGCCGCCCCACAGATAGTCCTTGCAGGCAGGCGCCAGCTTCCACATCGGCATTTTGCTCCCTCCTTCGGGCTGTTATTCCACCGTCATCCGCAGCAGGGTGCCCTGCGGCAGCGGCTCCGGGTAATCCATCATAAAGGGCGCCGCGGCATGGGGCACGCAGTTCACCGGTCGGCCCTCGGCGTCATACAGCTTTTCCGGGGTAAAGGTCCTTACTCCCCGCAATGGCAGCACCAGCTCCAGCGGCTGCCCCACCGCGAATTTATTCCTCTGCACGCACAGCAGGCGCCGGTTTTCGGCGTCGTAGCCGGTCACTACCCCGGCTACCTCCCACCGGCGGATATACCCGCCCGTTTCATAGCATTGTCCGGCCTCCGGCGGCCCAAACAGGAACCCGGTGGTATAGTCCCGGTGGCTCACCTTGGTCACTTCCTCCCGCAGCCAGTCCGGGCAGCGGTAATGCTCCGGATCCCGCCACATCAGGTCGGTGGCGGCCCGGTAGGCCCCGGCGGTCACCGCCGTATAGTAGGCCGATTTCGCCCGTCCCTCGATCTTGAAGGAATGAACCCCCGCTTTCGCCAGCTTATCCAGGTACTCGATGAGACACAGGTCCTTGGCGTTTAGGATATAGCTGTAATGGCCGTCCTCCTCCACCGGGTAGTACTGCCCGGGGCGCTTTTCCTCCATCAAGGCGTACTTCCAGCGGCAGGGCTGGGTGCAGGCGCCCCGGTTGGCGTCCCGCCCGGTCAGGTACTGCGAAAGCAAACACCGTCCGGAAACACTCATGCACATGGCCCCATGCACAAAGACCTCCACCTCCAGCTCCCGCGGGATGCGGCGGCACAGTTCCTCTATTTCGGTCAGCGGCAGCTCCCTTGCCAGCACCACCCGCCGGGCGCCCAAACGGAACAGCTCGGTTGCGGTGAGCCGGTTGGTAACGCCGGCCTGGGTGGAGATATGCAGCTCCAGCTCCGGCACAGCCCGGTGGGCGGCCATCAGCACCCCTATATCGCTCACAATGGCAGCGTCCACGCCCATCTCGTACACCTCGGACAGGTACTTGGGCAGCAGGTCGGCCTCCTCATTGTTCAGCAGGGTGTTGCAGGTCAGGTAAAGGCGCTTGCCCATCTGGTGGGTCAGCTTCACCGCCTCGGCCAGCTCCTCCTGGGTAAAGCTCCTGGTCCCCGCGCGCATGTTAAAGAGCTTGCCGCCCAGATATACCGCGTCCGCCCCAAAGCGCAGCGCCGCCTCCAGTCGTTCCCGGTCGCCCGCCGGCGCCAGGACTTCCGGTTTCTTGTCTATCATCGTGTTATTTTCTCCTGTTTACAGCTTCATCTGGATGGAACGGCCCACTTCCAGCGCTTTTTCCTCGCCCTGCAGGGCCGCCAGCAGGTACAGCGCAAAGGTCATGGCGTTGCCGGCGCCGTTCGCGGTGATGATCTTTCCATCCTGCTGCAAAGGGGCCGCCGTATAGGTACCGTGGTACTTTTCGTCGTTCTCAAAGCCCGGATAGCAGGTATATTTCCGGCCGTGCAGCAGGCCGTTTTCTCCCAGCACGCTGGGGGCGGCGCAGATGGCCGCGACCCACAGGTTTTCCTGCGCGGCATAGGCCAGCCCCTCCTGGATGGTCAGCGACTCGCCCAGATGGGTGGTGCCGGGCATACCGCCGGGCAAGATCATCATATCGATCTCATCCGGGATCACATCCTCCTCGGCAATATCGCACCCCACGGGGATGCCGTGGGCGCCGGTAATGGTCTTGCCGTCGATGCCTACGGTTTTTACCGTCACGCCGCCCCGCCGCAGAATATCCACCGGAGTCAGCGCCTCCACTTCCTCAAAGCCCTCTGCCAAAAATACATAAGCTGTCATCGTCGTTTCCTCCTTGCATCGTTTCTGCCGTCCGGGGACATTCCCGCCCCCTTCGGCAAATTCATTCTCGTCCTGCTCCCAGTGCTTCCGAATTACCTCATTGTGCCTTTCCGTTCGTCTACATCGAGCTCAGGCCTTCAGCAAATTTATTTTCGTTCTATTCCGGGTACCGCCGGGGGTACCGCCGCGCCCTTTTCAGTCCATCGCCAGCGGGGTATATATCTCCCCCGGCAGGCCGATTTCCGCCGTTTCGCGCGCCATCATCATCGGCTCGGTCCGCAGGCCGTCCGCCGGCTCCGCGCCCGGCAGCGCCAATCGCAGCTCCCGGCTTTCCAGCGCTTTGCACAGGCTTTCCAGCGCCTGCGCCCGCAGGGCTTCGTGGCACAGCAGCTCCCGCACCAGTGGGGTCTCTCCCTCGCGGCTCACCGCAGCGCAGCCCCTTGGCTGTTCCGGGGCTCCCAGCAGCCACAGATCACCGCCGTACAGCTTCATCCATCCCTTTTGGGTGGCAAGCCCCTCTTTCCCCCAGTGCAGCCCCCAGGGGGCCATTTTTCGCCGGATGGCGTCATACTGTTCCGGTTCCGCCGGGGCACAGGTTAGGGTCTCTCCGCCCCCCGCGGTAAATTGCCCCACCCCCACGGTGCTGCAATCGGCAAAGCCATTTTTCCGGTAGAATTGCCGGTTCTTTTCACTATCCGGCCGCAGCAGTGCGGCGGCTTCCCCCTGCTCGGCCATCCACCGGCAGCAGGCTGCCAGCAGCCCGCCGCACAGACCCTGTTTTCGGTAGTCGGGGTGGGTGGCTACCCCGTAGAAATACCGCGCTTTCCACTCTCCCTCCGGCAGCGCAATGGTCACCGGCATGGCCACCAGCATAGCCGCCGGTATTCCGTCCCGCTCAGCTTTCCACAGCGCGTCCCCGCACCGGGAAAAAACATACTCCATCTCCGGGGCGGCCTCCTCCCCAAAGCACCGCAGGAAGATCTCCCGCAGGCGGGGCAGGTCCTTTTCCCCGGCCGGGGCATAGGTCACATGCGGCATGGCGGCTCCTTTCCGGCTCATTTTGCCTCTCGGGTTACATATTTCTCCAGCAGCATCACCGGGCAGTAGGATTCCTTGCTGCGCCGCAGCCCCTCGTCCCCGGTGTCCTCCTCCCGGTTGATAAACACAAGTCCGGGATACTTCTGCTTCATCATCTTGGCCATTTCCCGGCACACCATGGGATAGGCGCCGGGCTCCTCGCCATCCGCCTTTTCGATGTTCTCATCCATCATCGTTTCGTTGATCATGCTTGCCACGGCAAAGCCGTAAATTTTGCCGCCCGCAGTCAGCACGCCGCCGGTCATTTCCAGCTCATCAAGCTCCCGCAGGGCGCATCGTACCACGCAGCCCTCCTTGTGCAGTCCCTCGTCACCGCCCTCGTTTTCCACCTGCCACCGGCGGTGGAATTCCAGCACCGCTTCCATATTTTCGGTAGTGATGGGCTCGAACCTCCAGTCGGGGTGGGCGGCCTCGAACCGGTTGCAGAAGTTCCGCTTGCCGTGCAGCTTTTTGCCGGCATAGGTGGCCAGCTTTTCCGCCTCGTAGATGTACTCAGCGTCATCCCGGCTGGATTCATAGGTAAATTCGCCGGGATAGTTCTGCTCCAGCCAGGCCTTTTGTTCCGGCAGCAGGCCAAAGAACCACAGCTCCTTGCCGTTCTCCTCGGCATCCTGCCGCAGCAGGGTGATGCCCTCCTTCAGGTCGCCATCCCCGTAGGGGAAGCCATAGCCGTCCTCCCGGCCGCTTTTGGTAAACAGCCACTCGCCGGTCAGGCAGTAGCGGGTCTGGTAGATGCCGCTCCACAGGTACATGGTGGCAAAGCTCTGGTAACAGGCGCTATGGTGCTCCTTGCCCAAAAAGGGCAGCAGGTCCCGCCGGGATTCCAGTGTGATCGGTTTGAAATTCAGCATAAAACTCCTTGGATTTTGTAATTTTTCTTATCTTTTCGGCAAAGTCCCTCGCACGCATTTCAGCGATACGGTTCAGCGTCCTCCCTGCCGGGAAAAGGTACTGTTTTTTTATTCCAGTCCCAGCGCAAGACAGTTTTTTAGCAAAGTCCTCCGCACACTCTCCGGCGGCATTCGGCACCGGCCGTGTCCCCCGGCCCTGGGGTTCTTCTGCCTGCCCCAAGCTCCGGGCCCTGGGGATGCAATGTCCCCCCTGCCGGGCAAAGGCGCTGTTTTTTTATTCCAGTCCCAGCGCAAGGCGGATCTTTTCAGCAATGACCTCCCGCGGGAGCATCTCACCCCGCTCGGTGCAGCTCAGGATATGCCAGCCCTGCTTTTCGGCCCCGTACAAGGCGGCGGCTCGGCAGTGCTGTAAGTAGGCAAAGTCCGCCTCGTGGATATCCCGCTTGCTTTCATCGCCGTGGTAACGCTCGGAGAGCAGCCGGCGGGAAACCTCCGGGTCCACATCCAGGTACACCACCGCCGTGGGGCGGGGCAGCCCGGCCTTGTTATATTCCACATCGCACAGCCAGTCGAGGAAGCTGTCCCACTCCTCCTTCAGCAGCCGGGACATCTGGTGCGGGATATTGGAGGTGGAGTAGCGGTCCGCCACCAGTATTTTGCCTGCTTCATAGTCCGGGCGCCAGTGGCGGCAGTAGCTGGCGTAACGGTCCACCGTGAAAAAGAGCGAAGCCCCGTAGGGATTCACTTCCTCCAGCGTGCCTATCTCCCCATGGAGATACATCTTGACCAGCGTGCTGGAGGGGTCGTTATAGTCCGGGAAAGAAAGCTTCCGGCAAGGAATGCCCTTCCCGGTGAGATAGTCGGTCAGCAGGGTGGCCTGGGTGGCCTTGCCGCTGCCATCCAGCCCCTCTATCACATACAGCTTGTGTTCCATATTCTGTCCTCCTCATTCCCTTTTATTGCGGGTACGGTAAATGAGATAAACCACCACCGCCGCGATGAGCACCACGGCCGTCCCCGCAAAAAGCCCCATGCTCTCGGCCGCCCGGTCCTGCATCAGCCGCAAAAAGCTGGCCGCCGCCAGCACCAGTGCCGCTAGGCACAGCACAAAAGCCGGCATCCGTTTATCCATGGGCTTCTTCCCTCATTCTGGCGTATTTTTCCCGCATTTCAGCGGCTTTTCCGCAGGTCATTTTGCCCTCCGGGCAGCCGCCCCGCACACAGCCCGGCCCCGCGTTTTTGAAAAGATGCGGCGCCACGGAAAGGCACAGCCGCAGCATCTGGTCGGCCACTTCTCTTATCTCCCACTGGGCGCGCTGGCAGCACCGCAGCTCAAAGAAATTCATCAGGCTGCGGGCGTTCATGGTCACTATCATCTTGGTATCACAGGCATTGGGCAGCACAAACCGTGCGTCCTCTATGGCGGTTTTCTCCGCCCGGCTGGCGGCCGCCTTGGGGCTCAGGCCCTCGGCCAGCAGCTCCTTTTCCCGGCGGGCCTTCAGCAGCTCGGCTATTTTCTGGTAGTGGGCAATGCTCTCCTGCATCGCCAGCTCAAATTCCTCCCTCGCCTCCGGTACTTCGGCGATCTGCGGCGGCACCACCACCTCAAAGTCATTCTCCCGCACATACCGCTGGCTCTGCACGCTGAAGGACGCAATGCGGTGCCGGGTGATCTGTGCCAGCAGGGCACGGCTCACGCCCTCAATGCCGAAGGTAAAAACCGCGTGCTCTATGGGGCTCTGGTGGCCCAGGCCCGCCAGCATCTCCACAAATTCCCCGGCCTTTTCGGGGGTCAGCTTTTCCTGCACCTGGGCTATGGTGGCCGGGCTGTAGCACAGCCGCGCGGCCGAAGCGATGGTCATTTCCGGATCCGGAGTATGGGTGATAAGGGTGACCTTTGGCATAGTATTTCCTCCTTGCAGGGAATTATCGTTTTTCCAGCCGGGCAAAGGTGGCCATCAGCCGCTTGGCGCCGACTTTATCGAAATGGATGGTGAGAAGATGATCGCCTCCCATCGGCTCTATCTTGAGGATGGACCCCTCCCCGAAGGTCTTGTGATAGACTCGGTCGCCGGTTTTCAGGGTAAAGGGCTCGGCGGCAGGGACGGCGGGCCGGGGCCTGGGAGCCGCCGGGGCCGGGGCGGGGCTGCTGCCCAGCTTATTGGGCCGGTAGCCGGTGGCCTGCCGGGCATAGCCGGAACCGTAACCGGAGCCATAACCGGTCCGTTCGCCATAGCCGCTGTGATAGCTGCCAAAGCGCTCGGTCTCATCCTCGGTCTTCATCAGTTCTCCGGGGATCTCTCCCACAAAGCGGGAGGGACGGTTGCGGGTGGTTCTGCCAAATAGCATCCGCTGGGCGGCCCCGGTGAGGTAAAGCTCCCGTTTGGCTCTGGTGATGCCGACATAGGCCAGGCGGCGTTCCTCCTCCAGCTCGGTCGGCTCGTAGATGGCCTGCTGGCCGGGGAAGATGCCCTCCTCCATGCCGGTGATGAAAACATAGGGGAATTCCAGTCCCTTGGCGGAATGGAGGGTCATCAGCACGACCTTGTCGTCGTCCTCCGAAAGATTATCGAGATCGGTGTAAAGGGCGATCTCCTCCAAAAAGCCGGAAAGGCTGGGCTCCTCGGTCTCCTCCATGTACTTCAGGATGGTGGTCTTGAGCTCGCCGATGTTCTCCAGCCGGCCGCGGCTTTCCATATCGTTTTTGGCCTCCAGAGCTCTTACATAGCCGCTTTGGTCCAGCACCTGCTCCAGCGTTTCGATGAGGGGGACCTCATCCACCGATTCGGCAATACCGTCCATCATAGCGGTAAACTCCATCAAGGCACGGGATTTACCGGAAAGAGGGGCATATTCCTCGGCCGTCTGCAGGGTGCGGTACAGCGATTGTCCCAGGCTTTCCGCCACCTGCTGGGCGGTATTCATGGTGGCCTCGCCAATGCCCCGTTTGGGCTCATTGATGATGCGGCGGAGCCGCAGGGTGTCATCTGGGTTATTCAGCACCGCCAGATAGGCCAGAATATCCTTGACCTCCTTGCGGTCGAAGAACTTGAGGCCGCCGATGATGCGGTAAGGGATCCCCTGCCGGATGAACATCTGCTCCAAGGTGCTGGAAAGGGCGTTCATCCGGTACAGGATGGCATGGTCACTGTATTTGGCGCCTTTTTCGTGGTTTTTGCGGATGGTGGAGGCGATGAAGTGGGCCTCCCGCTGCTCATCGGCCGCCTTGTGGTACAGCACCTTCTCTCCCCTGCTGTTTTGGGTCCACAGGGTCTTGCCCTTGCGCTGGCTGTTGCGGCTGATGACGGCATTGGCGGCATCCAGGATAGTGCCGGTGCTGCGGTAGTTCTGTTCCAGGCGGATGACCTTGGTTTGGCCAAACTGCTGCTCGAAGGAGAGGATGTTTTCGATGGTGGCGCCCCGGAACTTGTAGATGCTCTGGTCATCATCGCCCACCACGCACAGGTTGCCGTGGGCGGCGGCCAGCAGGCTGACCAGCAAATACTGGGCGTGGTTGGTATCCTGGTACTCATCCACCATGATGTACCGGTAGCGGCGCTGGTACTTTTGCAGCACCTCCGGGAACTGCTGGAACAGCTTGACCGTCAGCAGGATGATGTCATCAAAATCCAGGGCGTTGGCGTCTTTCAGCATCTGCTGGTAGCGGCCGTAAACCCGGGCTGTCACCTGCAGGGCAAAGTTATCCCCCGCCGACTGGCGCAGCCCTTCCGGGGTGAGCATTTTATCCTTGGCGCGGCTGATATTGCCCAGCAGGGCCTTGGGCGCGAAGTTTTTATCGCTGATGTGGAGCTCGGCCATGGCGTCCTTGATGACCCGGACGGAATCATCGGTATCGTAGATGGTGAAATTTCTGTTGTAGCCCAGGGCCTCTATCTCCGCGCGAAGGATGCGGGAGCAGGCCGCGTGAAAGGTGGCGGCGTGCACATCCTCGCCACGGGTGCCCAGCATGCCCGCCAGGCGCGCGCGTAGCTCGCCCGCGGCTTTATTGGTGAAGGTGATGGCCAGAATATTCCAGGGGGCGGGGACATCGTGGGCGATGAGCTGCCCGGCCCGCTCCATGTAGCTGCCATCGGCGGCGGCCAGCTCCAGGATGCGCCAATCCTCCTCGCTGAGGGGGGGCATATCATCCTGCCGGACGGAGGCGAGGCCGAACTGGAGCAGGCAGGCGATGCGGTGGATGAGGACGGTGGTTTTTCCACTGCCGGCCCCGGCCAAAATGAGAACCGGGCCTTCCACGGCCAAGACGGCCTGCCGCTGCATGGGATTGAGGTGGGAAAAGCGCCGCTGCAGGATGGCGCGCTTTAACTGCTGGTAGGTTTGGTTATCGTGCTGGGGCATAGTGGTCTCCTTTTATCGTCTCGAAAATTTTTCGCAAATCTCCAAAATAGTCCAAAATAGATTGTACCACAAAAGGGCGGCGGAAGAAAGTGCCGGGAGAGATTTTTTGCGGCGAAAAGCTCCCCCCACTAATACGGCAAAATGGGCCTTTCTTTGCAGGTGAGAGGTTAATATTTCACTTTTTTTCACGAAAAATTTACGATTATGGGGAAATATGGGTGAGATTCGACTAAATGCTGGGCTATATTTACAGCAAAATAACAGGAAAAAGGAGCCCCCGAAGGGGCTCCCAAAATGAGGGGGAT
>ENA-ORCN01000633-ORCN01000633.1-human-gut-metagenome-genome-assembly--contig:-NODE-633-length-28619-cov-43.395172_pt1 | contig 28619 bp, 20 predicted proteins | sample MGYA00242984_ERZ507984 | MGnify/ENA primary metagenome ERZ507984 (study PRJEB26167, sample SAMN06115395) | human gut metagenome | host: Homo sapiens | place: China:Hubei | collected 2016-05-19... | reverse complement strand
CACAAGTTCCGCAGCGGCAAGGAAGAACACCTGTTCAACCCCCAGACCATCCACCTGTTCCAGAAAGCCTGCTGGACGAACGACTACTCGGCTTTCAAGCAGTTCACCAGCACCGTGGACAATATGGGTGCTGACGGCGTGCATCTGCGCAGCCTGCTGGACTTTAACTATGCTCCTGACGGCGGCATCCCGCTGGAAGAGGTGGAGCCGGTAAGCTCCATCGTCAAGCGGTTCAAGGGCGCAGCCATGAGCTACGGTGCCCTGAGCAGTGAAGCCCATGAGACCATTGCCATCGCCCTGAACCGTCTGGGCGGCCGCAGCAACACCGGCGAGGGCGGCGAACCCGAAGAGCGCTACCACAGCGAGAGCAATTCCAAGATCAAGCAGGTGGCTTCCGCACGCTTTGGTGTAACGAGCAAATACCTCGTTTCTGCGGAAGAGATCCAGATCAAGCTGGCACAGGGCGCAAAGCCCGGTGAGGGCGGTAATCTGCCCGGTGCCAAAGTATATCCGTGGATTGCAAAGACCCGCCACAGCACCACTGGTGTGGGCCTGATCTCTCCCCCGCCGCACCACGATATCTACTCCATCGAGGACCTTGCAGAGCTGATCTACGACCTGAAGAACGCCAACCGCAGCGCCAACATCAATGTCAAGCTGGTCAGTGAGGCCGGCGTTGGCACCATTGCGGCCGGTGTTGCCAAGGGCGGCGCACAGGTCATTCTGGTGTCCGGCTACGACGGCGGCACCGGTGCAGCACCGCGTACTTCCATCAAGCACGCTGGCCTGCCGTGGGAGCTGGGCATCGCCGAGACCCATCAGACCCTGATCCTGAACGGCCTGCGCACTCGCGTGCGCATCGAGAGTGACTCCAAGCTGCTCTCCGGCCGCGATGTTGCCATCAGCTGTATGCTGGGCGCAGAGGAGTTCGGCTTCGGCACTACCCTGCTGATGGCCGAGGGCTGCGTGATGATGCGTGTGTGCAATCTGGATACCTGCCCCATGGGCATCTGCACCCAGAACCCGGAGCTGCGCAAGAACTTCAAGGGCAAGCCGGAATACATCATCAACTACCTCACCTTTGTGGCCGAGGAGCTGCGCGAGTACATGGCAAAGCTGGGCGTGCGCACCATCGATGAACTGGTGGGCCGCACCGACCTGCTCAAGGTCAAGCCTGCCGCACCCGGCAGCCGCGCTTCCAAGATGGATCTCGACTGCATCCTGCACAACCCTGCCATCGAGAACAGCAATGTTCACTTCGTGAAGGAGGACACCTACGACTTCCATCTGGAAAACACCCTCGATATGAAGGTGCTGATGAAGAAGTTCAAGCTCAGCAGCAAGAATGCCCAGAGCGTGACGCTGGATGTCTCCAACACCGACCGCGCCTTTGGTGCCATCTTTGGCAGCGAGATCACCCGCAAATACGGCAACAGCCTGCCGGATGATGTTTACACCGCCCACTGTGTGGGTGCAGGCGGCCAGAGCTTTGGTGCCTTCATCCCCAACGGCCTGACGCTGGACCTTGTGGGCGACTGCAACGACTACATGGGCAAGGGCCTGTCCGGCGGCAAGATCGTCGTGCGCCCGCCCAAGGGCATCACCTTTAAGCCGGAAGAGAACATTATCACCGGCAACGTGGCCCTGTACGGTGCTACCAGCGGCAAGGCGTTCATTTCCGGCGTGGCCGGTGAGCGCTTCGCCGTGCGCAACAGCGGTGCCACCGCCGTTGTGGAGGGCGTTGGCGACCACGGCTGCGAGTACATGACCGGCGGCACGGTGGTGGTTCTGGGCCAGACCGGCAAGAACTTTGCAGCCGGTATGACCGGCGGCATCGCCTACGTGCTGGACGAGAACTGGGACTTCTACCAGCGCGTGAACAAGGAGACCGTCAGCCTGGAGCCTGTGGAGCACAAGTACGATGTTGCCACCCTGAAAGAGCTGATCCGCGAACATGTGGAGGCCACCGGCTCTCCCCGCGGCAAAGAGATCCTTGACAACTTCAGCGAATTCCTGCCCAAGTTCAAGAAAGTTCTGCCCTACGATTATGACCGTATGCTGCGTGTGATCGCATCCGTTGAGGAGCGCGGTCTGGACGGCGAGCAGGCACAGATCGAAGCATTCTACACGGTGCAGAAGAAGAAGTAAGGAGGGCAGCGTTATGGGTAAGACAACTGGATTTATCGACTATACGCGCAAAACCAGCACGGATGTTCCGCCGCTGGAACGCATTGAAAACTTTAACGAATTTCACGTCTGGCTCTCCCGCGAGGAGCAGCAGACGCAGGCAGCACGCTGCATGGACTGCGGTGTTCCCTTCTGTCAGGCCGGCATGATGATCGGCGGCATGGCTTCCGGCTGTCCGCTGAACAACCTCATCCCGGAGTGGAACGACCTTGTTTATCATGGCAAGTGGGAGCTGGCCATGCATCGGCTGATGGCCACCAACCGCTTTCCGGAGTTCACCAGCCGGGTGTGCCCTGCCCTGTGTGAAGCGGCCTGCACCTGCGGCGATGTGACCGGCAGCAGCGTGACCGTGCGCGAGAACGAGCACGCCATTATTGAGACGGCTTACGCCAAGGGCTGGCTGCACGCCGCACCGCCGCCCTCCCGCACCGGCAAGAGCGTAGCCGTGGTGGGCAGCGGCCCCTCCGGCCTTTCGGTGGCCGAATACCTGAACAAGCGCGGCCACGCCGTGACTGTGTTCGAGCGTGCAGACCGCGTGGGCGGCCTGCTGATGTACGGCATCCCCAACATGAAGCTGGACAAATCCGTCATCGAGCGCCGCATCAAGATCATGCAGGCTGAGGGCGTGGAGTTCCGCACCAACATGGATGTGGGCGGGGCTGTTGCCGCCGAAGAGCTGCTGAACGGCTACGATGCCGTGGTGCTGTGCTGCGGTGCCAAGAAGGCCCGCGACCTGAATGTGCCCGGCCGCGATGCAAACGGCGTGCACTTTGCCGTGGACTACCTGACCAGCGTGACCAAGAGTCTGCTGGACAGCCAGTTCGCGGACGGCAAGGCCATCGATGCCAAGGGCAAGAATGTTCTGGTGATCGGCGGCGGTGATACCGGCAACGACTGTCAGGGCACGGCCCTGCGGCAGGGCTGCACCGATCTGGTGGCACTGGAAATGATGCCGCAGCCGCCCAAGGAGCGTGCAGCCTCCAACCCGTGGCCGGAGTGGCCCCGTGTGCTGAAGGTGGACTACGGCCAGACCGAGTGTCTTGCAAAGTTTGGCAAGGACCCGCGCGTGTACCAGACCACCGTGAAGGAATTTTTGAAGGATGATGCAGGCAATCTGACCGGTGCTATCATCTCCTACCTGAAGCCGGAGCGGAACCCCGAGACCGGCCGTACCAGCATGGTACCCACCGGTGAAGAATTTACCTACAACTGCCAGCTGGCGTTCATCGCCGCAGGCTTTACCGGCTGCGAAAGCTACGTGGCCGATGCATTTGGTGTGGAGCTGACTGCCCGCGGCAACGTGGCAGACCACAGCTTCAAGACCAACGTGGAAAAGGTGTTCGTTTGCGGCGATATGCGCCGCGGCCAGAGCCTTGTGGTGTGGGGCCTGCGCGAAGGCCGCGACTGCGCCGCCGAGGTAGACCGCTACCTGATGGGCTACACCAACCTCTAACTAAGCCATTCTCTTTCCTATCCTAAACAAGCAGAAGCGGGGGCCTTTGCAAGGCTCCCGCTTCTGCTTTTGTTTTTTAGTCTGTATTGTATTCCGGTTCCGTGGGGGTAGGATCTGTTGTTTCCGGAGGGGCCGGCTCTGTCGTGGTGGGTTCGGTAGCGGCGGGTTCTTCCGGTGTTACCGTGATCTGCACACTGGGGTCTGCCGCAATATACACGGTGATCACCGTGCCCACTTCCACCTTGGTGCCCGGCTCCTCGCTGGTTCGCACCACGCAGCCGGATGCATAGGAGCCATCGTTCACCACCATAAAGCAGCTGGCCACAAGGCCCCGGGCTTCCAGTTCCTTTACCGCGCCATCCTGCGTAAAGCCGATGATATTGGGCATCTCGGCCATCTGCGGGCCTTTGCTCACCACCAGCTGTATGGTCTCCCCTGCCTTGAGCACAGTGTCCGCGCTCGGCTCCTGCTGGATGATCTGGCCCGCCGGGGCGGTATCGCTGTATTCCTCGGTGACGTAGAACAGATACATGCTGGTATATTCCCGGTTGTTCTGCACCTGCGTGTAGTCCATGCCAATAAAGTTCGGCACAAGGTTCTGCGGCACCATCACCTCGCTGCTGGCCGGTTCCGACTCCGCAGCCGACGCGGCAGGCTGGTGGATGTGCTGGCTCAGCACGCTCCACAGCGTGAGCAGAATGAGGATGGACAGCAGGATCACGATGCCTGCCAGCAGCGCTTTTAAGCTGAGCAGATGCTCCTTGCGTTCCGGCTCCGGCTGGGCTGTGCGCACCGGAGTCTCCGGCTTCATGGTGCGGGTCAGCTCGGCGGTGTATTCCTTGGAAGAAAGGGCCTGATACAGCTGCGGCACGGTCTGGATGCGCTCCATGGGCCGCAGGCGCAGGCCCAGCTGCAGCACCTGCGAGACGTACAGCGGCAGGCTGCCGTTCACCGATTTTGCGCGTGGGTTGGAGTCTGCCACCATGCGCTGCGCTGCAGGCACCGGGGCCTGCCCGCACACCATGCGGTAGAACACGGCCGCAAGGCTGTATTCATCGGTATAGCGGCCCTCGAACTCTGCGGTGGAATACTGCTCCGGGGCGGAATAGCCTTCGTACAGCTGTTCGTGCAGGCCGCTGCCCGCCGTGCGCAGGCCCACCGTGGCATAGCCTGCCAGACGGCAGCGGTCGTTTTCCATTACGCGGATGTTCTCCGGGCAGATACCGCGGTGCACCAGACCGATCTTGTGCATGGCGGCTACGCCTTCAAACACCGGCTGCAGCATGGCGCAGGCATCGTCCGGGCGGATGGTGCCGGGGTGGTTTTCCAGCCACTGATCCAGCGGGGTGCCGCCCAGATTTTCCAGAATGGCGTAAACGCTGTTATTGGCTTCCACCACATCCAGCACGGCTTCCAGACCATTGGCCGGAGTGATGCGCTGGATGGAGCGGTACAGGTCCGCAAAATCCATGCGGGTGGTCTTGAACAGCACCTCACTGCCGGTCTTGGGCCGCAGGGTGCTTTCTGCCGTGCGCTCCGCCGTGAGGGTAATGGGCAGATATTCCTTGATGGTCACCCGGAAACGGCCCAGATTCTCTGCGCCGCGGTAGAGGATGCCCTCGCCGTCGATGCTCAGCATTTCCCCTACGGTGTAGCGCCCGGCCAGCACGGTGCCCACCGGCAGGGTGCCGCCGGGGTTGCGCCCAGCAAAACTTTTGCCGCAGTGCGGGCAGCTTTGTGCTGCTCCGGGCAGCGGCTGCAGGCAGTATGGACACAGGCGTGTTGCTTCCATTGTGGTCTCCTTATACCGTTTTGCGCCGCAGCAGGCTCATGGGCGGCAGCTCCGGCGTGGGAATGGTGTATTTTTCCATGGCATGCGGGGTGCTCTCCACCCGCTCACCGGCTTCGTTTTCGATCCACTCAGGGTTCAGCGGAATGCTGCGGCCATCCGGGCAGAGGGCTTCCAAAGTGTCGCCCAGGCTCCACTTGCCGCGCTGCTGGCAGGAGGCAACGCCGTTCTCCCAGCCGTCCACCGTGCCCACAAACTCCCACTCGCGGATGTAAGTAGCGCTGTCGGTGGCCTGTCTGGCCTGCTCGCGGCCAAAGTAGAAGCCCGGCGAGTAATGGCGGTGGCTGGTACGGGTAAGCTCCTCGTACACTTCAGCAGGCAGCTCAAAGTTGTCGTTGAGCGGGTCGGCCAAATAAGCGTCCAGCGCCCTGCGGTAGGCGGCGGTAACGCTCGCCACATAGTAGAAGGTCTTGGCACGGCCCTCGATCTTCAGGCTGTCCACGCCTGCCTTGCAGATCAGATCAAGGAAAGGCGCGGTGCACATATCATTGGCGTTGAGGATGTAGCTGCCGTTCTCGTTCTCGCCGATCTCGTACAGCTGGCCCGGACGGGTCTCCTCGCTGAGATAGTATTTCCAGCGGCAGGGCTGGGCACACTGGCCGCGGTTCGCGTCGCGGCCCGCCATGTAGTTGGAAAGCAGGCATCGGCCCGAAACGCTCATGCACATAGCACCGTGCACAAAGGCTTCGATCTCCAGCTCCGGCGGTGTTTTATCGCGCAGGATCGCAATATCCTGCAGGGTCATCTCACGGGCCAGCACCACGCGCTTTGCGCCCATGTTGTAGGCGGCGCGGGCCGCAGCCCAGTTGGTGATGCCTGTCTGGGTGGACATGTGCACATCGATGTCCGGTGCAAAGGTCTTGCAGGCATCCAGCACACCAAGGTCTGCCACGATAAAGGCATCCACACCGGCCTTGGCTGCTTCCTTGATGGCCTCGGGCAGACGGTCGGCTTCCTCGTTGGTGGGCAGGGTGTTCATGGTCAGGTAGACCTTGCGGCCGCGGGCGTGAGCGTAGATGACACCCTCGGCCAGCTGTTCCGGCGTAAAGTTGGCCGGAGCAGACCGCATTCCAAATTCAGGCAGGCCGCAGTAAACGGCATCGGCACCGTAGTTGATGGCATAGCGCAGGCGTTCCAGATCGCCTGCCGGGGCCAGCAGTTCCGGGATTTGCAGCATAGTTCAAATTCCTCTCATTTTTCCGTATTCACAGTTTTGTTCACTTGTGCTGCCTTCTGGCAGTTTGCGTTGTGTTCGCTCAGGGTGCGGGCATAATAATAGCTGCCCTTGAGGTCGGTCACAAAGAAATAGGCATCCTTGGCCTCCTCATTGGGCTGAGGGTCCAGCGCTGCCCTGATGGCCGCAATGCCGGGGTTCGAGATCGGCCCGGCAGGCAGACCCTTGCAGCTGTAGGTATCATACGCAGCCACGATATTTTCCGGGATATGATCCCAGCCGCCATAGTAGGGTGCCACCCAGTTCCAGAGGTAATTGTTGTCACTGTCGCTCTGGATATAGCTGGAGGTGTTGCTCTGCAGGCGCGGGTAGGGTGAATCCGCAGCCAGACGGTTGCGGAACACCTGTGCCACGTTCGAGTCCTGACTGTTGCCTGCTTCCTCCTGCACAAAGGATGCCAGTGTGATCAGCTGGGGCAGGGTCATATCCTGCTTTTTAAGTTCTGCGTACATCTCATCGGTGATCTGTGCATCGAACTGGGCATAGAAGGTGGCTACATAGTTGTGCACGGTGTCGTCCTTTAAGAATTCGTAGGTCTCCGGGAAGAGATAGCCCTCGCACTTCATAAAGCGGTCCGGCGCGTCGGCATCGTCCGGCACGTACTGCCAGAAGGTGTATTCGCTGAAATCGCCCTCGTTGGCTTCCTTTAGGAAATCCTCGGCGCTGCACAGCCCGGCGGCTTCCATCTTCTGGGCAATGGCAATGGCCGTGGTTCCCTCTGGGATGGTCACGCGCACCGTTTCGGCCTTGGCGTAGGTGGACAGGACCGCAATAATGGCATCGTAAGAACAGGCGCTCTTCTGCAGGGTAAAATCGCCATACTGCAGCTTTGATGCCGCGCCCTTTTGCCCCACATACCAGCGGAACAGATAGGCCGAGCGGATCACACCCGCATCCTTGAGCTTTTGCGCAATGACGGAAACGCCGCTGCCCTGCGGGATGCTCACCGTTACCTCCGTGCCGGGTCTGCCATTGCCGCTGATCTCGTTGTGCGCAAACAGCAGCGCCCCGCCAACGGCCAGTGCCAGCAGTACCACCAGCACCAGCAGGATCTTCCCTACACCGCCTTTTTTGCGGATGTTTTTTTCGTGTGCCATAAGCACCTTCCTTTTATCTTAGTTTTCCAGCATCAGGCGCATGTAGCTTTCGGCTACATCAAAGGGTTCGGCATCAAAGCGGATCATGCCGTAGTCCTGCCGGGTGCCCTCGCCGAGGAACAGCGGCTGGGATGCGCCCACGGTAATGACCGCCTTTTCCACGATGACTTCCTTTTCGCGGGCGGCTTCCATCAGTACTTCGGCGGCGCGGTCATTGTCGGCCTGCAGCTCCACAAAGTAAAGCGTATCCTCCTTGCGGAAATAAATACCATAGCCGTGGGCGCTGGAAACGATGGTGGCACCGGAGGAGTACAGATCTCCCAGCACCACGGCCATGCGCTCCGGGGTCAGCTGCACGGTATCGGGCCAGAAGCGCTCCCGCAGCTCACACAGCTTTTTGGCGGTGACGGAGTCAAACTCCGCCTGACTCCACAGGTTGCGCTCCACCTCGCGCGGCAGGCAGCGCAGGGCGAAGGCCCATGCAAAGCCCTTATCCTGCAGCAGTGCGGCCTGCTCCGGGCTGGTGGGCACTGCCACCGTAAACCCTGCGCCGCGCAGCTTCTGCTGGGCACACAGATAGTCTACAAGGCCCGCCAGGATCAGGCTGCCCTCGCCGCACAGACCGTACAGGTAGGTGCCGCTGCGGCCCTGCAGCGTGACCGGCACAGCCAGCGCCACCGCGGCGATCTCGTCATTTTCCTCGGCCACATAGACATTCTGCTCGCCCGCAAACTGCTCAATGGCCTTTTTGGCAAATTCTTCTGATTCATTGCGCTGGCTCTGCCATAAAGCCAGCACTGCCGGTTTATCTTCCGGCTGCATCAAACGATACATCTGTCAGGATGCCCCCTCTTATCGAAAATTATGTCAGCTGCTTCAACACGATCTCCTGCACTTCAGCCTGAATGTCTTCGATGCTGCGCATGTTGTCCCCGCTGGTGCAATGCACGACGGCCCAGCCAAGGTGCGCGGCACAATACTCGGCGGCGCAGCGGCTGCGGGCAAGATACTCGGTATCCTTCTCGTGCACATCCTTCCTGCTCTCGTCGCCGTGGTAACGCTGGGTCATAAGCTTCTGGCTCACGGCGGGGTCTACCTGTAAGTAGATCACCTCATCCGGCGCAGGCAGGCCCAGCAGATGGCATTCGTAGTCAAACAGCCAGCCGAGAAAACTCTCCCACTGCTCCGGCGGCAGCTTGGAGCACTGGTGCACCGCATTGGAGGTGGTGTACCGGTCGGCAATGACGATGCCGCCATTCTCGTAAAAACTGCCCCAGTCCTTTTTGTAGCTGGCATAGCGGTCCACCGCATAAAAGCTGGAGGCTGCATAGGCGTTTACATCGTCCGGGTGCTGGCCGAACTGCCCTGCCAGATACATTTTTACAAGGGCGCTGGAGTCGCTCTCATAATTCGGGAAGGTGATCTCCCGCACAGAAAAGCCCTGTTCCTTTAAATGTGCTGCCAGCAGCTTTGCCTGCGTGGCCTTGCCGCTGCCGTCCAGCCCTTCCAGTACGATCAGTTTTCCCTTGCTCATGCTTCGGCACCTTCTTTGATCGCGGCATATTTTGCACGCACCTCGGCGGTTTTGCCGCAGCACATCCTGCCTTCCGGGCAGGGGCCGGATACACAGGCCGGGCCGGACTTTGCAAAGATATGCGGTGCCACCGGGTACACCAGCTCGAACATCTTTTCGGCCAGCTCCCGGATCTCCCACTGGGCGCGGCTGCAGCAGCGCAGGTGGAAAAAGTTCTGCAGGCTGCGGGCATTCATGGTGACCACCATCTTGGTCTCGCAGGCGTTGGGCAGTACAAAGCGGGCATCCTCGTTGGCCTGCTTGCTGGCCTTGGCGCGGGCCTGCTTTTCCGGCATTCCTTCAGCCATCAGGCGGGCGGTGTGGCCTTCTTCCAGCTTGTGGGCAAGGTCGAGGTAGCGCTTTGCGTCCTCTTCCATGCTGGCAAGGAAAGCTTCCTTTGCTTCCGGGATGGCTTCGATCTCGGGCGGTACCACATAGCGGAAATCGTCCAGCCGCACATAGCGCTGGCTCTGCACACTGAAGGATGCAATGCGGTGGCGGGTGATCTGCGCCAGCAAAGTGCGGCTGACCCCCTCAATGCCAAAGGTGAAGCTGGCATGTTCAATGGGGCTGGCATGGCCCAGATCGCTGAGCATGGTCAGGAACTTCGCGGTCTTTTCCTCGGTCAGGCCGTCCAGCAGGTCGGTGATGTGCGCATCGGAATAGCAGAGCTTTGCCGCTGCAGCCACCACCTTTTCCGGTTCCGGGGTATGTGCGATCAAACGAACAGTCATCATAAGTGTGTTATTCCTCCGCAGTGATTTTGGTCAGGGGCGCAAAATTGGCCATGGTCTTTTTGATGCCCACCTTTTCAAAGTTGATCTCCACGATCTGATCTCCGGCAGCAGGCTTCACAGCCACTACCTGACCGCGTCCGAACACCTTGTGCTCCACAAGATCGCCCGGCTCGTAGTGTTTTGCGCCTTTTGCAGCGGTTTTTGCTGCCGGTGTGTCTGCAAAGGAGATTTGCTTTGCAGATTTTTTCTGCGCTGTTCCGTCAGAATATGCAGAACTGTAACCAGAACCATATCCAGTACCTGCGCCGCTGCGGCCATAGCCGGAACCGTATCCGCTCTGGCTCTGGCCCCGGTTTGCATAGGCCGAGCCAAAGCCGCGGCCCTCGCCCGCGTTGTATTCGCGGTTCAGGTAGCCGCTGCGATTGCTATAGCCGCTTCCGTAACCGCCCGAACCGTACCCACTGGCGCTGCGGCCCCATCCGGACGGCCCAGAGTAACCGGACGCACCACCGGGCACCGTATCACGATAGCTGTCGCCCCAGCCGCCAAAGCGGGAGCGCTGTTCCAGTACCGGGCTGCGGGTCTCCTCGATATACTCCGGCTCGATCTCCCGCAAAAAGCGGCTCGGCTCGTTGCGCTGGGTGCGGCCATACAGCATCCGGGAAACGCTGTTGGAGATGTACAGCTCCTTCTTGGCGCGGGTGATGCCCACGTAGGCAAGGCGGCGCTCCTCTTCCAAATCGGCCTCGGAATACTTGCTCATCTCGCTGGGGAACACGCCCTCCTCCATGCCAATCAGGAACACATACGGAAATTCCAGACCCTTGGCGGAGTGGATGGTCATGAGTACCACCTGATCGGCGCTCTCGTTATAGCTGTCGATATCGCTGATGAGGGCGATATCTTCCAGATAGCCTTCCAGCGTGGCTTCCTCACCGTGCTGGTCGCAGTAGTTCTTGACGTTGTTGACCAGCTGACCAAGGTTCTGCAGACGGTCAGCCGCATCCTCGTGGCCCTTGGCTGCGTCCGCTTCCAGCATGGCCTTATAGCCGGTCAGCTCGATCACATCGGCTGCAAACTCGTCCAGCGTGCGGATCTCCAAAGAATCCTGCAGGCGCTGATAGATCTGCCAGAACTTGAGCAGCGGCATTACGGCGCGGCTGAGCTTTGCATATTGGTCGGCATGGCCGATGATGTCCAGCATGCTCACGCCCTCCTGCGCGGCCAGATCGGCAATGACCTCCACGGTGGTGGCACCGATCTTGCGGGCAGGCTCGTTGATGATGCGGCGCAGGCGCACATCATCGCGGGGGTTCGCCACGATGGACATGTAGGAATGGATATCCTTGACCTCTTTGCGATCGTTGAAGCGCTGGCCGCCCACGATCTTGTGGGGGATGCCTGCACGGGTAAAGTAGCTTTCGATGGGGGCCGATTGGGCGTTCATGCGGTAGAGGATGGCGTGGTCGGCCAGATGTCCGCCCTCTTTCAGGTGCTGGCCGATCACATCCGCGATGTGGCTGGCCTCGTCCTGCTCGTTCTCGGCGGTGTACACCTGCACCTTATCGCCCTCGCCATTGCTGGTCCACAGGGTCTTGCCCTTGCGCTCGGTGTTGTGCTGAATGACACAGTTCGCAGCGTTCAGGATATTGGACGTAGAGCGGTAGTTTTGTTCCAGACGGATGGTCTTGGTGCCCGGGTAAATGCGCTCGAAATTAAGGATGTTCTCAATGGTAGCGCCGCGGAAGCGGTAGATGCTCTGGTCATCATCGCCCACCACGCAGATGTTCTTTTCCGGGCCGGTGAGCAGGCTCACCAGACGGAACTGCGCCACACTGGTGTCCTGATACTCGTCCACCAGCAGATAGCGGTATTTGTTCTGGTAGAAATCCCGCACATCCTTGTGCTCGGCCAGCAGCTGCACAGTCTGGTAGATCAGGTCGTCAAAGTCGAATGCTCCGGCTTCCTTCAGGCGCTTTTCGTAGGCCGCGTAGATGCGGGCCGTCAGCGCGCCTTTGGTATCCTTTGCGGGGCTGGCAAGGGCCTGTTCCGGGCTGACAAGCTGATCCTTCCATCGGCTCATCTGGTTGATTGCAGCCTTGATGGGCAGGAACTTATCGTCCACATTCAGGTCTTTGTAGACAGCCTTCATCACGCGCTGGGAATCATCGGTATCGTAGATGGTAAAGCTGCGCGGGTAGCCGATCTCCTCCGCCCAGCGGCGCAGGATGCGTACACAGGCCGAGTGGAAGGTGGAAGCGAACACTTCGTCGCCCTCCTCGCCGCCCAGCATCCGGCGCAGACGTTCCTTCAGCTCCCCTGCTGCCTTGTTGGTAAAGGTGATGGCCATCACGTTCCAGCTGCGCACAGCGTTCTGGCGCAGCATCCCGTCCAGCCAGCTGGGGGCGGCAGTGCCGGTCATGATGGCGTTGCGCAGAGCCTTGATATCGTCCTCCGTGGCTGGGCGCGGTGTCTGTTTGGAGCCGTGGGCCGAGCCGAACCGGATGAGGTTTGCAATGCGGTTTACCAGCACGGTGGTCTTGCCGCTGCCTGCACCGGCAAGGATGAGCAGCGGGCCATCGGTGGTGAACACTGCCTGCCGCTGCATATCGTTCAGGCGGCCAAACTGTTTTTCGATATAGGTATCGCGCAGAGCGCAGAATTCCTGTGTGAGATCTGTTGCCATGGTTTCCCCTGTTCCTTTTATGTTTATACTATCAAAGTACAGTATACCACATTTCAAAACGATTGAGAATAGCCGCCGCGTTCGCTCTGGCTATTTTCAGCGGAAAAAATATTTTTATAATTTGTAACTCCGAAAAGCCTGCGGGCTTTTCGGAGTTACTTTTTCACGAAAGAGGTCGTAGAGAAAAATTGCATCTGATAAAACAGCAGCCGTTTTTCGTTACGGCCTTTTTGTGAAAATGTGTTTGGAGCAGCCCGCAGGCTGCGACAAACACGAAATAAATAATATAATTTCCTTACTTTATGCCCAAAGCAAACGCGGCGGGCATTTCAAATCGTAAAACAAAAACCGCCCGGCAGCTCTTGCGAACCGACGGGCGGAAAAAATGCTTTTCAGAAAGCGCTTAGCTGAAAATGTTGATCAGGATACCAGCAGCAACGGCAGAGCCGATAACACCGGCCACGTTGGGGCCCATTGCGTGCATCAGCAGGAAGTTGGAGGGATTCTCGCTCTGACCAACCTTCTGAGAAACGCGAGCGGCCATAGGCACAGCGGAAACGCCTGCGGAACCGATCAGCGGGTTCACCTGACCACCGGTCAGCTTGTACATCACCTTGCCGCACAGCACACCGGCAGCGGTGCCGAAGGAGAATGCGATCAGGCCCAGCACGATGATGAACAGGGTGCGGGTGTTCAGGAAGGTATTTGCAGAGGTGGTGCAGCCAACGGACAGTGCCAGGAAGATGGTGATAATGTTCATCAGCTCATTGCCGGCAGTCTTCTGGATGCGATCCACAACGCCGCACTCCTTCATCAGGTTGCCCAGCATCAGCATACCCACCAGAACGGCGGCATCCGGAACGATCAGGGAAACGATGATGGTGACCATGATGGGGAAGATGACCCTCTCGGTCTTGGAGACGGTGCGCAACTGCTTCATCACGACGGTACGTTCCTTCTTGGTGGTCAGTGCCTTCATGATGGGCGGCTGGATCACAGGCACCAGAGCCATGTAGCTGTATGCTGCAACGGCGATGGAGCCAAGCAGCTCAGGAGCCAGACGGGAGGTAACGAAGATAGCGGTAGGACCGTCTGCACCGCCGATGATGGCGATAGCAGCGGACTGCTTCTGGGTGAAGTCCACCAGACCGGTAGCGGTCAGCAGGCGAGCGCCCATGTAAGTACCGAAGATGCCGAACTGAGCGGCAGCGCCCAGCAGCAGGCTCTTGGGGTTGGAGATCAGGGGTGCGAAGTCGGTCATGGTGCCGATGCCCAGGAAGATCAGCGGCGGGTAGATGCCCAGCTTAACGCCCATGTAGAGCATATCGGCCAGACCACCGTTGTTCAGGATCTCCACCCACATGGGGTGTTCCAGACCGTCACCGACGAAATATTGCATGTGGATAATGCCGCTTCCGGGCAGGTTTGCCAGGATCATGCCGAATGCCATGGGCAGCAGGATCAGCGGCTCAAACTCTTTGACGATGGCCAGGTACAGCAAAAAGCAGCCCACGCAGATCATGATTGCGTACAGGTAGCCGCCCGGCTCACCAAACTGCGCAAAGCCGGAGCTTTGGAAAATACCGACCAGAGTATCAATAAACTGTGTCATGCTCTTCCTCCTCTGTTAAAACGGTGCGGTGGTGTCGTTTACACCCGCATTGCCCCAGCCGTTCTTGCTGCGGCGCACAGCCTTGAGGGTGTACTTGCCGTTGCCCATTGCATGGATTGCTGCCATAATGGCGGCGATCACATCACCGGGAATGCCCTCTTCCACCTGAGGAGCGGGAGCAGCTGCGGCCTGCTGCACGGGTGCAGCGGGCTGTGCAGCGGGAGCCTTGGTGGCTTCCTTGGCAGCCTTCTTCTTTGCGTTCATCGAATCGAAGATCTTGCCTTCCAGCGTGATAATCGCCATCAGCAGGATAAGGATCAAGAACACCAGTACGATGCCGGTAATGGTAACGACCACGTCAAAACCTAAATCCATGGTTTTCCTCCTGTTTCTTGTATACTGCGTCCGATACAAGATCGTCAGCAGAAAATCAATTTGGGTACATTATACCTTATTTTCCAATTTATTTCAACAAAAATAGATATTTTTTCTTTTTGGCGCTTTTGTTCAGATTCATGGATAAATGGTGCAGCTTTGATTATCTGCGGCCAATGCGGGGCGTTGCATCCAAAAAGCCGGTTTCCAGCTTGTCGTTCAGGCCAAGGCTCATGGCAGTGCCCAGTGCCACACAGTTGACGGGATCGGGCGAAACCGTCACCTCCACCTTCAGCTCTTCGCTCAGGTATTCGGTAAGGCCGTGCAGCTGTGCACCGCCGCCGGTCAGCATGACACCATTGCGGAAGATATCGCCTGCCAGTTCCGGAGGGGTCTTTTCCAGCACCTGATGGGCCGCGGTGCCGATCTGCTCGCTGAGCATCATGACCGGTTCGTACAGGTCGTCAGTGGAAACATTCACACGCACCGGCAGACCGGTGAGCAGGCTGCGGCCCTTGATCTCCATGGTCTCGTGGAAATCAGTCTTCTGGGGGCAGCAGGCCACGTTCTTTTTCAGCTCTTCGGCGGTGCGCTGGCCAATGGCAACGCTGTACTTGTTGCGCACGAACTTGAGGATCTCTTCGTCGTAGTGGTTGCCGGCCACGCGCACGCTGGTGGCCTTGACCTTGCCGCCCAGAGAAAGCACTGCAATATCGGTGGTGCCGCCGCCGATATCAATGATCATGCGGCCCTCCGGCTGGGTGATGTCGATGCCGGAGCCAAGGGCAGCGGCAATGGGTTCGTCGATCAGGTACACCTGACGGGCACCAGCGGCCACCACAGCCTCCACCACGGCATCGCTTTCAATGCCGGTAATGGCGGCGGGCACACAGACGGCCACGCGGGGCTTGACCATGTGGGAGCTGTACACCTGCTTGACAAAACGGCAGATCAGCTCACGGGTCATGGTATGGTCACTGATCACACCGTCCTTCAGCGGGAAGATGGCAGAAATATAGTTCGGGGTGCGGCCCACCATAGCAAGGGCCTTATCGCCTGCTTCCAGCACGGTCTTCTTGCGGGTATCCATTGCCACAACGCTGGGCTGGTTGAGCACAACGCCCTTGCCCTCCTGCGCAATGATAATGGTAGTGGTACCAAGATCGATACCGATATCGTTCTGTGCCATAAGTTCTTTTTTCCTTTCTCTGGTTCCTCTATCGAAACAACGGCCCGGTAATGCCGGAGCCGGAAATCATACCATTTTACAGTATAGCATAATTGAGGGGAAAAGTATAGAAGTTTAGATATGTTCTCTTTTGCGTGCCAAAAGAGAACCAGAAAAGCACCCGCTACTTTCGAAGCGCGGGAGGCACGAGAAAAGGGCTGCTCGCCCCTTTCAACCCCAAAGAAGTAGGCTCCGCTCAAAAAAGCTGAAGATTCACGCCTGTTCGGCGTGAAGATCTTTTCACCGCTTTTTTGAGTTCCGCCGATTTGGAGTCGCTGCGCGACGGACAGAAGTCCGGCAGCAGCAGATGCAGCTATCCGAAACGTCCTTTCCTGTGAAAAAGCGTTTGGAGCGGCCCGCAGGCCGCGACAAACGCAAAATAAAAAATATTTTTCCGCTAATAATGCCCAGAGCACAGCGGAGGGCATTTCAAATCGTCTGCTCCGCAGAAGCATCCCCCGCTTCCGTCTGTTCCGGGGGCAGCTCGGCGGCCAGCAGGTGGGCAAGGCCGCTGTAGCGCAGGTTCTGGCGGATGTTGCCCATCATACGGTTCACAACTTCCCTGCGGCCCGCCACGATGCACAGCTTCCGTGCACGGGTAACGCCGGTGTAGAACAGGTTGCGGTAGCACAGCCGCGGCGGCACCTGCGCCACCGGCAGGATCACCGCCGGGAACTCGCTGCCCTGACTTTTGTGTACCGTGATGGCATAGGCGATCTCCAGCTCGTTGAGGTTTTCTGCCGGGTAGACCAGCCGCTTGTCATCCATGCGCACCACCATGGAGCGATCCCGCGTGTTGATGCTCTCCACAATGCCGATGTCGCCATTGTAGGCACCCACGCCCTGCTCCCCGCCAATGCGGTTCCAGATGATCTCGTAATTATTGCGCACCTGCATCACCTTATCGCCCACGCGGAACACCCGGGCGGCGCTTTGCAGCTGGGGCTTGCCCGTCTGTTCCGGGTTCAGCAGGTTCTGCAGTTCCACATTCAGTGCCTGTGTGCCGGTAGGGCCAAGCTTGGTGGGGCACAGCACCTGAATGTCCCGGATCGGATCGAAGCCATAGCTGCGCGGCAGGCGGGTGGTGACCAGATCACACACCAACCGCTGGGCCGCATCGCCGTCCGATTCCAAAAAGAAGAAGTCGTCGGTCTTACCGCCCTTCTGCAGCGGTTCACCTGAGATGATGTGGTGGGCGTTCTCCACGATCAGGCTGCGCTTTGCCTGCCGGAAGATCTCGTTCAGGCACACGGTGGGCACCAGCCCGGAGCGGATGATCTCGCCCAGAATATTGCCGGGGCCGACGCTGGGCAGCTGGTCGGCATCACCTACCATGATAATGCGGCAGCTGTAGCGCAGCGCTGCGATCAGGGCCTGAAACAGCTTCACATCCACCATGCTCATTTCGTCCAGAATGACCACATCGCACTTGAGCAGGTTCTTGTCGTTGTGGATAAAGCTGACCACGCCGCCGGTGTAGTCCACCTCCAAAAGACGGTGGATGGTGCTGGCCTTGCGGCCGGTCAGCTCACTCAGCCGTTTAGCCGCGCGGCCGGTGGGCGCACACAGGGCCACCCGTTCCGCCTGATCTTCCAGCAGCTGCAGAATGGCGTTGACGGTGGTGGTCTTGCCGGTGCCGGGGCCGCCGGTGAGCACAAGGCAGTTCTCGGTCATGGCTTTGCGGATGGCTTCCTTCTGCAGGGGCGCATAGGCAAAGCCCTGCGTCAGTTCCAGAATTTGAATGTTTTTATCCAGCCCGTGGGCGGTATTCTTGCCCCGTTTTGTCAGCATGGCAAGCCGGGCAGCAATGTCCTCCTCGGCTTCCAGCAGGTCGGGCAGATAAATATACGGTGTGCCGTCAAACAGCTTCACCCGCAGTTCTTCGGTGCGGATGCACTCGTCCAGCGCAGCAGCCAGCTTTTCCGGCGGCTGATGGATAAAATTGGATGCCGTTTCCAGCAGCTGGGTGCGCGGCAGGCAGGTGTGGCCGTTGCCCGCGTTGTGGCGCAGGGTGCGCAGCAGGGCCGCTTCCAGCCGCTGGGCGCAGTCGCCTTCCATGTGGTAATACTGGGCAATGCTGTCCGCGTGGCGGAAATCCAGCTGCAGCGGTTCGCCGCAGAGCAGATAGGGATTTGCCGCAATGGCCTGCATGGCCCCGGGGCCGAAGGTGCGGAACACCTCCATCGCGCGGCGCGGGCTGATCTCGAACTGCGCCAGATAGGCGATCAGCTCCCGCATCCCAAACATCCGCTTGAACTCCTGCTGGATGCGGTCGGCCTTGTCCGCCGAGATGCCGGGCACCTGCGTGAGCCGGGCCGGGTCGTTGGCGATCACCTCAAGCGCTTCGGCACCGAACAGGTCGATGATCTTATCCGCCGTCTTGGCCCCGATGTACGGCAGTGACCGGCTGGCAAGGAAGGCGTACACCGCTTCCAGATCCTTGGGCATGTCGGTCTCGCACTCCTGTGCGTGGAACTGGCGGCCATAGGTGGCGTGGTTCTCGTAGCGGCCGCGGCAGACCACGCTTTCGCCCGCGTGCAGTTCACCCACAATGCCGCACACCACTGTGACCACACCGCCGCCGGACACCTCGAACACCATATAGCCGTTGTCGGTGTTCTCGTAGATGATGTCCTCCACGGTGCCCTCGATCTGTTCCAGCTGCTGCTCTGCCATGCGCTCACCTCCTGCCAAATTACACAATTATAAGTAGTATAACGCTTTTGGCGGGATTTGTAAATCAGAAGAGTCAACAGACAAAAACAAAACCGGAAGCACCTTGTATGATGCTTCCGGTTTTGTTCGTTCAATCCTTCATTACTCGGTCAACCGGCGGGATCGCGATCACCGCTTCATCCGCAGTGGGTTTCAGCTCGATGTTGTTCATCATGCCGTTTGCAGATTCCATCAGAATACAGCTGAGCTCGCTTCCCTCAAAGCAGTAGGTATAGGTCGCATACACACCGTTCTGGTGGAGCTTGATCGTCTCAGTGTAGTAATCCTTGTATTCACCTGCCGCAATGGAGCCAATGCTCTCTGCATCCGGCAGCATAAAACAGCCCTCGCACGCCCGGATGAAAGGAGCATAACTTTCTGCGCTCTGGCTGCCAGCCGGATACTGCCACCATTCTTTCTGGCCGGCGTTGGAAACGTCCCGATAAACATTGCCATCATCGTCCACACGGCTTATCCGGCCATTCGTTACATCGAACTCATATCCGGCCCGCTTGCCCTTCACGGCAAATTTCAGGCCAGCCTTTTGTCCAGACACCGTAATATCTGCCGTCAGCGTAAATTCCTGTGGCGTGATGCCCTTTGCATCAAAATACTGCTTGGTGCGTGAATTTACCCACTCCAGCTTTGTCGGTGCGGGACCGCTGCTGCCGCTGCAGGCTGTCAGCATTATCAGAGTCATAATTGCACACAGAAGGACTGCTGCAAAACGCTTTTGCAATTTCATTTTCTTTTCTCCTCACGGGTCATATTATGCCGGTGATCCGGCATGGTTCCGCATTCATGATACCCCCCCCCCGAGGATTTTTGTCAAGGACTTTTTTGAAATTTCAGCACTTTTGCAAAAAGTCGTTTTCTTCCACACAAAAAAGCCAGCCAGACCCGAAGGCCCAGCTGGCTTGTGCTATTATAAATATTTGCGTTGCCGCGTCAGGCCTTTGCCGCCTGCGCGTCGTGCGCTTTCTCGATATCCTTTTCCTTCTGCAGGCGTTTGCGCACCACAAAGTAGGCCGGGATCAGGAAGAAGCAGGCAAAGAACCATGCCACCGGGCTTGCAATGCAGGCGGCAAAGTAGCCCCACAGCGGCACGAACCAAAAGCCCACCATGGCGCGGGCCACCATCTCGGCCACACCGGCAAACATGGCAAGGCCAGAGAAGCCCAGGCCCTGAATGGTGTAGCGGTAGATAATGAGCACCGCCAGCGGGATGTAGAATACGCTGTTCCAGAAGATAAAGCTCTGAGCATTGGCCATGATGGCAGTCTCGCTGGCATCCAGGAACAGGCCGATGAGCAGCTTATCCGTCACGCGCAGGATGAGGAAGGACGCAATGCTGTATACGCAGCCGATGCCGAGGGCGGTGTTCACGCCGCGGTCCACACGGCCAAGGTCTTTTGCGCCCATGTTCTGGCTGGCGTAGGTGGTCATGGCGGTGCCGATGCTTTCCAGCGGCACACTCAGGAACTGTGCGGCCTTGCTGCCTGCGGTCTGTGCAGCCACGATGTCGCTGCCAAGGCCGTTCACGGCACCCTGCAGCACCACGCTGCCAATGGCCGTAATGCTGCACTGCAGGCCCATGGGAATGCCCATGCTGCACAGCTTTGCGCAGTGGGCCAGGCTGAAGCGGCCCTCTTCCCTGCTCCAGCGCAGCTCCGGGTAGTGGCGCAGGATGTACAAAAGACTGCCCAGACCCGCCACAGCCTGACTGAACACGGTAGCAAAGGCTGCACCGAACGCGCCCATGTGGAACACGATGATGCACACCAGATCCAGCCCGATGTTCAAAAAGCTTGCCACCAGCAGGAAATACAGCGGGCGCTTGCTGTCGCCCAGCGCACGCATCAGCGCGCTGGTCACATTATAAAGCAGGGTGAACGGGATGCCCCAGAAGATGGTGCGGATGTAGATATCCGCAAGGTCGATGATGTTTTCCGGGGTGTTCGTCCACACCAGCACCGAGCGGGTCAGCGCCACAGTAACAATGGTCAGCACCACGGCAAAGAAGATGGAAAGCCACACGGTGTTGGCAGTGTAGCGGCGCATCTCCTTGTAGTCCTTTGCGCCGAAAGTCCACGAGATGGGGATGGAAAAACCGCAGGCGATGCCGTTGACAAAGCCCAGCACCAGATAGTTCAGGCCGCCCACGCTGCCTACCGCCGCCAGCGCTTCCACGCCCACAAAGCGGCCCACGATGATGGTATCGGCCAGATTGTAGAACTGCTGGAACAGGCTGCCCAGCATCAGCGGCACCGCAAATGCAAGGATCAGCTTGAGCGGACTGCCTTGGGTCATATCCTTTGTCATCGTATAAAAACCTCCTGCCACACTGGGAACCGGCTTGATGTCGTGATTTTTGCCGTGAAAAACGCCCTGCCGGAAAGGGCAGGACGTTGGTTTCATTCATGAATGGTATTATAGCGGACAGCCGCAGGTTTTACAAGATTTGCATTGCATCAACATTTCCAAATTTTTGCCGCAAGAATTGGTGATTTTGCTTATTCTCCGTAATGCGAAAGGAACTGTTTGGTGCGCTCCTCCTTCGGGTGCTCAATGAGCTGCTTGGCAGGGCCTTCCTCCACCACCACGCCGCCATCCATGAACATGATGCGGTCGGCCACGTCACGGGCAAAGTGCATCTCGTGGGTGACGATGATCATGGTGGTCTTGCGGTCGGCAAGGTCGCGCAGGACGCGCAGCACTTCGCCGGTCAGCTCCGGGTCGAGGGCCGAGGTCGGCTCGTCGAAGCAGAGAATGTCCGGGTGCAGAGCCAGTGCGCGGGCAATGGCCACGCGCTGCTGCTGACCGCCGGAAAGCTGGTGCGGGTAGTGGCCTGCCCGGGCAGAAAGGCCCATCTGAGCCAGAAGTTCCTGTGCCTGCTGTTCCAGCTCGGCATGGATGGCCTTTTTGTCAGCCTTGTAGTCCGGGCGCTCCTTCGCCAGCAGTTCACCCGCCAGCATTACGTTCTGCAGGGCGGTGTACTGCGGGAAGAGGTTGAAGTTCTGGAATACCAGACCAAAGTGCAGCCGCTTTTTGCGGATCTCGCTCTCGCGCTGGGTGGCGGGGTCGGCAGCGTCCCACATGGTCTCGCCGTTCACCTTGATGATGCCGGTGTCCGGCCGTTCCAGAAAGTTCAGGCAGCGCAGCAGGGTGGTCTTACCGGAGCCGGACGAGCCGATGATCGCCAGCGCTTCGCCCTGTTCCAGCGTGAGTGAGATATCCTTGAGTACTTTGGTATCGCCAAAGTTTTTGCCGATGCCGGAGGCTTCAAGCAGTGTCATAATCTAATTCCCTCCCTTTCATCAGCGGAAATAATCCAGTTTCTTTTCGGCCCAGCCAAACAGCAGGGTAAGTGCGCCCACGAACACCAGGAAGAAGATGGCAGTGGAGAACAGCGGCCAGATCAAGCCCTTTGCGCTGTACTCCTTGGCCATCATGATGATCTCCTTGTTGGCAATGGTGTTTGCCAGCGAGGTATCCTTGACGAGGGTGATCACCTCATTGCCCATGGGGGCCAGAATGCGCTTGACCACCTGCAGCAGCGTCACCTTGAAGAAGATCTGGGTCTTGGTCATGCCCAGCACCTGACCGGCCTCGGTCTGGCCCTTGGGAACGGCTTCGATGCCGCCGCGGTAGATCTCGGAGAAGTAGCAGGCGTAATTGATGGCAAAAGCCACCACCGCCGCCACCATGCGTCCGCCGGAGCCGGAGGGCCACGGGTTATTCATGCCCAGCAGGCCGGGGCCAAGGTAGATCACGATGATCTGCAGCATCAGCGGCGTGCCGCGGATGACCCACACAAAGGTCTTTACCGCGCCGGAAAGCGGCTTGCACCGGCTCATGGAGCCGAAAGCCACCACCAGACCCAGCGGCAGCGCAAACAGCAGGGTCAGAGCGAACAGCTCACAGTTGAGCAGAAACGCGCCGGAAAGGCGACTCAGAATCACAGACACAAGAACACACCCATCAATCCGTTTTTTGAACTCCTTCCGTCACCTTCGGTGACAGCTCCCTCAATGAGGGAGCCTCACGCATATCGGCAACAAAAAGCCTCCCTCACCGAGGGAGGTGGCATCGCGCAGCGATGACGGAAGGAGTAATTACATTCTTATAGAACTCAGTCGGCCAGAGCCAGATCGTACTTGTCGGCCAGAGCCTGCATGGTGCCGTCAGCCTTCAGCTCATCAAAGGCGGCATCCACAGCTGCGGCGGTATCGCTGCCCTTGCGGAAGGCCACGCCGTACTCTTCAGCGTTCAGCTCGTCCACGATCTTCAGGCTTGCATAGTCGGTGCCCTCACCGATCATGGCGTTGGCCAGAGTCAGATCCAGCACAGCGGCATCAGCAGTGCCTGCGGCAACTTCCATCAGGCAGTCGGTCTGCACGCTCTTGGAGACGTAATCGGCCTGTGCAAGGTTCTCGTCGCCCTCAATGGCGGCTTCACCGGCAGAGCCAGCCTCGGCAACCACGGTCTTGCCCACCAGATCCGCAGTGGAGCTGTAGTCGGTGTCGTCCTTCACGACCACGACCTGTGCGTTCTTGGCGTAGGCCTTGGTGGTGGCGGTGTTGGCCATGATGTCATCGGTCAGGGTCATACCGTTCCAGATGCAGTCGATGCTCTTGGCATCCAGCTCCACCACCTTGGTATCCCAGTTGATCTCCACGAACTCCGGCTCGACTCCCAGCTTTTCGCACACGGCAGTTGCCAGCTCGGTATCAAAACCGGTAAAGTTGCCGTCGGCATCGGTGTAGTTCATCGGCTCATAGACGGTGTAGCCAATGACCATCTTGCCTTTTTCCTTGATGTAGTCCAGATCGCTGGCTGCGGTCTCGGAGGCGGCTGCGCTCCCGGATGCAGAGGCAGAAGATGCCACGGTGGAAGTGGATGCGGCACCGCCGCAGGCGGCAAGGCTCAGTGCCATGGCACCAGCCAGAAAAGCAGAGACAAAACGTTTCATAAAAGGTTCCTCCCCTTTTTGTTTCCCAAATGTGTTCCCTCTCGGTTTAGCATTTTATCATGCTAAAGTGTTAAACTGTGACTATAGAATAGCGCGTTTGCAGCCATTTGGCAAGAGGAAATGCAAAAGTTAGTGTAGTTCGTCTTTTTCAAGGCTCTTTTGCGCCAATTCTTTGGTCTGATTGCACAAAGAAAAGAGGAAAAGCTTTGCGCCTTTCCTCTTTTCTCCGCTTTACTCTTCCGCAAACGCCGCCAGCGCAGCCTTCTGCAGCTCCGTCACCGAGATGGTGCACAGTGCCGCAAGGTCGGCATCCGAACCATCGTCCGGGATGCCTGCGATCTCAGTACGGGTCTTGCCCTTCAGGTAATCGCACCAGCCCTCGCTGTGCTCGTACCATTCCTTGTCCAGACTGGATGCCCCGCGCATCCCGTAGCTGTCGCCCAGTTCCACCTTGGTTTTGACCATCTCCGGTGCCGACACCGTACCATCCGCGCCCACGGTAAGGGCAGGCTCTGCCACATCCGCCACTGCACCGGTCACACGGCCGTCAGCATCCAGCGTCAGGGCTGCCACTGTGATGTCCACCTGCGCGGTCACATCGTGGTCATCGTCGGCGGTCAGTTCCTTGGTGTCATTGCGCACTGACACGCCCAGCACAGCGCGGTCGCCGCGGGCCGAGCCGACTGCCTTTGCATTCTCGCAGGCGCGCACCACAGCATCCCGATAGCCGTCCACCGCAATGGTGCAGGTGGAGAGCAGGTCAGCATCCTTCGGCTTGCCGTCATCGTCGGTGGCAAGCTTCTTCACCTCATCCGGGGTTTTGCCGGTAAGATAATTGCCAAAGGCATCCGCCTGCTCTGCCCAGCCCTTTTTCAGCGAGGACACCGCCGCCAGCGGGTAATCATCGCCCTTCTGGCGCTTGGTGCGATCGTCGGTGGGCATCGTCACCTTGCCGGTGCTGTCCCCCGTGACCGAGATCTCCACCTCGTCCAGCATCACATCTGCCACCCTGCCCTCGGCATCCAGCAGAACGGCAGCTGCGATGGTATCGATCTTGCCCGCGCGTTCCTGATCAGACGCTTCGGTCAGGATGCCAAGGCCGGTGCGGTATGCAGCGTTCTGGCCCGCCTGCCCCGTCTGCGATGAACTGCCGCCCATGTTCGTGCTCATGCTGCCGGAGGAACCGGGATCGCTTCGACTGCAGGCGGTCAGGGCCAGAGCTGCCGCCAGCGTGCAGCCCAGGATCATGCGAGATATCTTTTTCATTATAATAAAACGCTCCCTTTCCTGCCCCCATCGTAAAGGGGCTTTTGGGCTAGTTTACCCGGAAAGGGAGTTTTTATCACATCAAGGGGCTCAGCAGCCGCAGCACACTGTCCAGCACCGTGCCGGGCAGGCTGGTGCGGCATTCCGTCACCTGTATCTCGCGGCACTGCGGCAGCGTGGCCCGTACATCGTCCCGCAGAACTGCCACCTGACTGTTTTTTTGCAGCAGTACACCGCACTCAAAGTGCAGGAACAGGCTGCGGTAGTCCATGTTGATGCTGCCCACTACGGCAGTTACATCGTCGCTTACCCAGCACTTGGCATGCAGAAAGCCGGGCGTATATTCGTAAATGCGTACACCTGCCCTCAAAAGCGGCAGATAGTACGACCGGCTCAGCCGGAACACCAGCTTTTTGTCCGGGATGCCCGGCAGCACCAGCCGGATGTCCACCCCGCGCTTGGCCGCGTTTTTCAGTGCGTCCAGCATTTCCTCGCCCACGGCAAGGTAGGGCGTGTAGATATAAACATACCGCTGTGCCTGCGCAAGGATGTTCAGGTACACCGTCTCGGCCATCGGTTCCTCGTCCAGTGGGCTGTCCGCGTAAGGCTGCACGATGCCGTCCGATACCGGCGGCACCAGCGGCATGGGACGAAATGCATCATAATCCGTCTCGCTGGGGCGGAAGGCGTTCCAGAAGTTGAGGAACATCACCGTAAAGTTCCACGCAGCATCGCCTTCCACACGCAGGGCTGCATCCTTCCAGTAGCCAAAGCGCTGCTCCGCATTGATATACTCATCTGCCAGATTCACGCCGCCGGTGTAGGCCACCGTACCGTCAATGACTACGATCTTGCGGTGGTCGCGGTGGTTCATCACCAGCGAGAGCAGCGGCACCACCGGGTTGAACGGGATGCAGCGGATGTGCGCCCGCTCCATGCGCACGATGAAATCGGCGGGCAGACCCAGCAGACTGCCAAAATCATCGTAGATCAGGCGCACATCCACGCCCTGCGCAGCCTTGCGGCGCAGGATCTTTTCAATGCCGTTCCACATGCAGCCGTGGCTCACGATGAAAAATTCCAGAAAGATGCTCTTTTCAGCCTTTTCCAGATCGGCCAGCAGCTGCGGATACATGGCTTCGCCGCAGGCAAAATACTGCGTGTGAGTGTTCTGCCACGCCGGATAGGGGCCGTATTTTGCCACATATCGGCTCTGCCCCTGCTCGCGGGCATCCAGACCTTCCAGCACACCCGGCTCCTGTACAAGGTCTTTTTTGTGGGCATCCTCCACCGCCTGCATTTTCAGGCGCAGACGCTTGGCCGGGCGTTTGTTGCCAAAGGCCAGATACAGCGCACCGCCCAGCAGCGGCAGAATGCCGATCAGCGCGATCCAGCCCACCTTGTAGGCGCTGTTCTCATCCTTGCGCACAAGGTACAGGACGATGAGCAGGCTCAGTGCGTTGAGCAGGCCGTTCACCCACACGCGGCCCGTGCCGGTGGTGATGGCAAACGCCACCCAGCACAGCCACAGCAGCTGCAATGCCACCAACACAACCGTGATGGTGACGCGGTTCAGAATGCGGCTGAAAAAGCGCACGATCGGTGAACGAAAAAGCATGGGCCTGCCCTCCTTTCACATTTATAATTATGTGTAAGTATAGCGCGGTTTTACAACTTTTTCAAGTTTTGCGTTGTTCAAAAAAAGCAAGCCAGACCCGCAGGCCCGGCTTGCTTGCAATATCAAAAACTCTTTTACTCTGTTTTTCCGTCCTCATAGCCCACCATCAGGCCGCCCAGCTCAGCATAGTAGCTGCACAGGCCGCCGCACTCGGTCACATCCACCTGCGCCCCTGCAAATACTGCGTGGATCATCAGCTTCAGGCGCTTGGCAGCTTCCGGGTTATCACAGTGGGCAATGTGCACTTTGCCATCGGTAAAGCCGTGATCCTTCAATTCCAGCACGATGCGCTCCAGTGCACCGTGCTCGCCGCGGGTCTTGCACAGCACCTCCAGCTCGCCGCTCTCACTGGCCTGACCAATGACCCGGATGCCCAGCATCCGTGCCACAGCGGCAACAGCAGGCTTCACACGGCCATTGCGGGCCAGATTGGCCAGCGATTCCAACGAAAACAGCAGATGTGTGTGCTTGTGGTAAGCCAGGATCGCCTCGCAGATCTCGTCAAACTCCATCCCGATCCGGACGAGATCCCGCAGACGCTCTGCCAGCAGACGCAGCTCCGGCCCGGCGGACAGGCTGTCCAGAACAAAAACACGGGCCTCCGGGTGCGTTTCCTTGTATTCTTCCGCTGCCAGCAGTGCAGCATTGTAGCTGCCGGACAGTGTGCCCGTGATGGTGGCAACAAAGATCTGCTCCGCACCCTCATAAGCAGCCAACCAGTCTGCCACATTGGGGCAGGAGGTGCTGGTCTTGCCCTTGTAAGTACGCAGAGACCGGGCCATGCCCACAGCATCCAGAGTACCGTCATCCAGATATTCCTGTTCATCCGTGACGATCTTCAACGGCACACAGGCAAAATCCACGCCCGGCAGGGCATACAGGCTGGACGAAGAATCCACAACGATCTTGGTTTTCATAAAATGCACGCTCCAAATCTATTTTGTGATAGCAGGTCATTTTTTATTTTCCGTGCCTTACACGCACTTCCGCCTGCATGGTTTTCGGTTCACTGCAGACATCATAGCAGTTTTTCAAAAACCTGTCAAGGGATTTTATGCATTCTTTAAAAAGTTTTAAAAATCCGTTGACCAGAGAACCGATTTGCGCTATAATACCGCCAGAAAACCATTTTCTGTATCCCGCGCAGCCCAGCTGCGCCAACCTTAGAAAACTGCTTACGATATGAAAACTGAAACCAAATGCCGCGTTGCGGCCTGCGCCGCCGGGTTTGCCCTGCCCCGGTACGCCGATCTCCCGCAGATGGGGCTTTATCTCGACCAGACCGTGCAGTACGTCAACAGCTATTTCCGCACCTTCTGCGGCGTGGAGCTCACCTCTTCCATGGTAAGCAACTACGTTAAAAAGGGCATTTTGTCCCACCCGGTGCGCAAGAAGTACGCCCGCGATCAGATTGCATCACTGATGTACATTGCAGTCTCCAAAACGGTGCTCTCAATGGAAAACATCGATGCCCTGTTTAAAATGCAGCGGGCGCACTGTTCCGCCGGGGCAGCTTACGACTACTTCTGCGACGAGATGGAGAACTGCCTGCCGTTCGTATTCGGCTGCACCAGGGAGATCCGCGACCTTGCCGTGGATGCCGCAGATGAAAAGCTGCTTCTCCGCAGCACGATCCTTGCAGCGGCAAACAAAATGTACTTGGACTGCTGCTTCAACGCCCTGCGGCAGGAGGAAAATCTCTGGGATACCATTCTGCCCGATCTGGCGTAAGAACACAAAAAAGGCCGTGCCTCCATAAAAGGAAGCACGGCCTTTGCATTTTATACGTTCAAGATTAGGTATCCTGCAGCTCCCCGCGGCTTGCAGCCTTGAGGTATGCGAAGATGAAACCGTCCAGATCGCCGTCCATCACGGCATCCACATTGCCGGTCTCGTAGTTGGTGCGGTGATCCTTGACCATGGTGTAGGGCATGAACACATAGCTGCGGATCTGGTG
>ENA-ORCN01000630-ORCN01000630.1-human-gut-metagenome-genome-assembly--contig:-NODE-630-length-28724-cov-7.852306_pt1 | contig 28724 bp, 21 predicted proteins | sample MGYA00242984_ERZ507984 | MGnify/ENA primary metagenome ERZ507984 (study PRJEB26167, sample SAMN06115395) | human gut metagenome | host: Homo sapiens | place: China:Hubei | collected 2016-05-19 | study... | reverse complement strand
ATCCGACGGTCAGTGCAGCCAAAATGACAAATATCGCAACTCGTTTCATCGTTTCTTCAGTTTTGCTTTGAGCGCTTTGTGCTGCGGCTTCTCCGGCGGTGAAGCGGTACCGGACCGAAACCTCTCGAAGAATTCTTTAAATGTGATTTTTAATTCGTTCCAGGCTTCCCTTTTCCAGCCGGCTGACCTGCGCTTGTGAAATGCCGATTTCCTTTGCGACCTCCATCTGGGTTTTTCCCTGGAAAAAGCGCAGGTTTAAAATTTTTTTCTCCCGGGGCCCCAGATTCCGGATGGCCTCCTTTAAAGCGATTTCGTCCAGCCAGTTGTTGTCGTCGTTTTTGTCGCCTACCTGATCCATGACGAAAATAGTGTCGTTGCCGTCGGAAAATACCGGCTCATAGAGGGATACCGGCTCAACGATAGCCTCCAGGGCCAGAACCACATCCTCCTTGGGCAGCTCTAGCTCCTTGGCGATCTCCTCAATGCTGGGCTCCTTGTTGTTCTGTGTGGTCAGACGTTCCTTGACCTGCATGGCTTTATAGGCGGTATCCCTTAGGGAACGGCTGACCCGGACGGAATTGTTATCCCTGAGAAAGCGGCGGATCTCTCCGATAATCATGGGAACGCCGTAGGTGGAGAAGCGGACGTCCTGGCTGATGTCAAAATTATCGATGGCTTTAATCAGTCCGATGCACCCTACCTGGAAAAGGTCGTCCAGGTTTTCGCCCCGGTTGGTAAAACGCTGAATAACGCTCAGTACCAGCCTCAGGTTGCCGTTGATCAGCTCTTCCCGGGCTTTTTTCTGTTCCTGGGGCGTTCCGTTTTTCATCTGAGAACAAGAGAGCACGTTTCCCGAGTGGGTGTCAATGGGCTTTGGCAGGCATATGCATAGGTTAGGAGCTTTAACGTACTCATTCTGAGAGGTATAAAAGCAATCTCGGCGCTTCACCATAAGGGGTATAAGGCATACGGATTATCAATCAAATCATATGAATAAAGTGAGGTATCTTTTTGTATACATTCGACAAAAATCATTTACGAATTGGAAACTTTTTTTGATCTGCTGTGCCGGCTGTATGGGGATTGGAATTAGTATTTCATATTATGCTGATATTTATAGTAAAAATATTTTGTGAACAAAAAGACATGTAATCCCGCGAGAAGATCCTGCCAGTTCTAATCCGTTTGGGTACGCAGAAATACAGCGTTCCACACACCGCGAGGCGGCAGGTATGGATTGGGGGCTGCAAATAAGGGCGATTTGAAAAAAGAGAGCGGAGCACCGGAACGTGAAAGCCTCTCGCGTAGCCGGAGGGTACGGGATTGGAACCCGCATGTACGGGAGGGCATTAGATATCCGCCAGCGCATGGCGGCGTACGGAACGCTGCCTGATTCATTATGGAACCTGCTGCATGTGAATGTGCTCTCATAGGGGAAGGCTCTTGGGCTGTTCCCCACAGGAACCGCACAGAGAAACGGCCCCCTTTGAGGCGGGAAGCCTGCCCGTTCATAGCGGAAAAAACCGTCGGCGCTAAGCTTGTTCCTAGGTATCCGTTTGTTGCGGGTACAGCCACGTCTGGAGCATGGAACAGATCTGATCGATGTCCACAGGCTTGCCCAAATGCCCGTTCATACCGGAACACAGGGAGCGCTCGACGTCTTCCGCAAAGACGCTGGCGGACAGTGCGAAAATGGGGATGCTGGCGGCGTCTTCACGGGGCAGCGCACGGATGGTCCGGGCCGCGTCAAGGCCATCCATGATCGGCATTTGTATATCCATGAGGATCGCGGCGTATTCTCCCGGAGCGGAACGCTCAAACAGGTCCACGGCCACCTTGCCGTTCTCGGCGTGGACGACCCTCAGGTTTATGTAGCCAAGCAGATTTTCAAGGACTTCAGCATTCAATCCGTCATCTTCGGCAAGGAGGAGCGTCTCTCCACGGAAAAGGCAGCGTTCCTCCGCGTTTCCTCCGGCGGTCTCGTTTTTTTCTGTCGTTTCGGTGCGCTCCAGAGGGATATCCACGGTGAAGCGCGTTCCCTTGCCCAGTTCGCTGTCCACAGCGATGGAGCCTCCCATCAAAGCAGTCAGGTTGCCGATAATGGCAAGCCCCAGCCCGCTCCCCGAGCTTTTCCGCCGGGGGGCGGCATCTTGCTCGAAGGGGAGGAACATCCGTTTCTGGAAGGCATTGCTCATGCCGATCCCGTTGTCTGAGACGATGAAGCGCACAGCCTCCTGCCGCCCCGTACGCCGTAACGATTCGACGCGGAGGGTAACTTTCCCGTTTTCATCCACGAATTTAAGGGCGTTGGACAAAAGGTTCATCAGTATCTGCTTGAGCCGCATGGGATCGCCGACATACATCCGTCCGATGCGGGGATCGACGGACGTTTCGAAAACAATGCCCTTGGCTGTGGCGCTGCTGGAAGTGAACAGCGTCACATCGTCAATGATCCCAGAAAGATCAAATGGTTCTGAGGCCAATTGCATCTTGCCGCTTTCGATTTTGGAAACATCAAGGATGTCATTGACCAAGGAAAGCTGGAACTGGGAGGCGAGGGCTATTTTGTCTATGCATTCGTTGAGGCGTTCAGGATCGCCGGCGTTCTTTTTGGCGATTGCGGTCAGGCCTATGATGGCGCTCATGGGCGTGCGGATATCATGGGACATGCGTGACAAGAAAACGCTTTTGGCCTGATTGGCTTCCTCGGCCTGCTCTTTTTTGCGGTTGATTTGGAACGTGGCTCCGCCGATGCCGAGCACGCCGATAAACCCGATCAAGCCGAATGTCAGCCCAACCATACTGTTGCGTTGCTCAACCGAAGCAAGGATGGGAAAGGCGGAAATGGATACGCTGATGCCGCCGAGCACATCCCCGGTTTTGTTTCTCTGATGGCATTGCAGACAGCTTTCCTCCGCCCGCAGCGGTGCCATATAACGGTAATACGCCCCCCTCCGTCCCGGAACAAGCTGAAAACGCTCGGTCTTTCCCGCATTGAAGTCGAGCAGGGCACTCGTTTCCCATTGGTCGGGTCGGTTTTGCGGGCGTTTGGGGGACAAGCCGCAAATATGGAAGTTCATCGTCTTGGACTGGAAGCGTTCAGCGATTTGCCGGGTCATATAGGCGGGATTGAACCTGACAAGCCGCCGCCCGTCCGCGGTGAGGAGCGTGCGCTGATCTTCGGGAAGCCACGGGTTGGGCTGGCAATTGGGCTGTTCGGTGGCCCAGACGCCGCCCCGGTCGGCATTCCAGCCGCGTGTATTCACGATGCTGGAAAAGAGGGTTCGGGTCTGGATCTGCGCCAGTTCTGTGGCATTTTCATCTTCACGCTGCACGGTCCATTGAAAAAGCGCGAAGAGCAGAAGGCACCAGAGCAAGCTCAACAGGAGAGGAAGTCGCAGCACATGCCAGCGTAGAGCAATCATCTGTTTTTCCTAGCTGTGAAAGGCGGATGCCTTCTATTGTTTGAAAAATCTTTTTTATTGTATGTCCACCTTCTCATCAGATCAAGGCGGAATAAAGAATAGAGTGTTCTGTTTTATTTAGCATTTTATTGTAAATAACATGGAATACGATAAATGGCATGGATGGCATGTCGGACGGAACGGATATGATCGTTACGTATTGCCAAGGGCAAGAAGCAGCACTTTACAAGCAGTATTTTTGCCGCATCGTCTGAAATCCCCTATTTTTGCGAAAAGAAAATCTTGATCCGCTTCCCGGCACGCTTCTCATTGCCGTCTATGCCGCTGGGCACTACTCTGCGCGTAACCCTCCGAATAGCATATTGTTTATTTTTACGAGGAGGGGCTGGACAACACCTTTTTTACCATTCCCTACAAGGAGTCCCTTATGCCCGCAGCATCTTCCCGTTCGCCTCATCTGACGAAGGCGACAAAAGCGTTTGTCGACGCCATCACCGCTGAAAACAATCCTCCTCTGTATACCCTTCCGCCCCAGGCCGCCCGAAGGATTCTGGCGGACGCGCAGGCCAAACCGATCAAGAAACTCGCGATGGACATGCATGACGAAGATTTGCCCGTAGGGCCCACGGGTAAAGTCCCAACTCGGTTCATCCGGCCCGAAGGGGCGGGCGGAAAGCTGCCGATCGTTTTTTACTTCCACGGCGGCGGCTGGATCCTGGGGGACAAGGATACGCATGATCGTCTGGTGCGCGAGCTTGCCAAAGGAGCCAAGGCCGCCGTGGTCTATCCGAACTACACGCCGTCGCCCGAGGCCCAATATCCCGTACCTCTCGAACAGGCTTATGCCGCTATGCTTTATATTATTGAACATGCCGACGCCTACGGTTTGGATCCGAGCCGGATCGCCGTGGCGGGGGACAGCGTGGGCGGCAACATGGCCACGGTGATGACGCTGCTCGCCAAAGAGCGGAAAGGGCCGGAGATTGCGTTCCAGCTTCTGTTGTACCCGGTGACGGATGCCAACTTCGATACGGAATCGTACCATGCCTTCGCCGAGGGCCCTTGGCTGACCCGCGAAGCCATGAAATGGTTCTGGGATGCCTATGCCCCGGATGCGCGCCGCCGCGGCGAGATCACCGCCTCCCCGTTGAGGGCCACGCCGGAACAGCTCGCCGGGCTTCCCCCGGCCATGATCATCACGGCGGAAAACGATGTGCTGCGCGATGAGGGCGAGGCCTACGCCCGCAAGCTGATCGAGGCCGGCGTGCATGTGGCCTGCGTGCGTTACAACAATACGCATCATGATTTTATGATGCTGAACGCCCTTGCGGAAACGACGCCGACACGCGCCGCCGTGGCGCAGGCCGCCGCCGCGCTCAAGAAAATGCTGCACTGATTCGAGTGACGACAGTGCCCCCGGAGCCCATTGGCCGCCGGAATGAGGCGCCCGTAACGGAAATGTTGCGGGCGCCTTTCCCTGTGCGCCTTCCGTCTCTGGACAGGCCTTCCGTTCATAGCTATTTTAGGGGAGGTTACTGCTTCTTCTTTTCCGGGCGCTCTCGGACGGAAGAAAGGTCTGATGAGGAGCCGTTTTTATGGTTGAACAAGACGAACTTTTGGAAATGCTTCCCTGTTCCCACTGCAAGAACGAAAAACCCCACTTGGTTTCGTGCAGGCCAGAAGGACGGACAGCGGATTTGTGGCGTGTGGAATGCCCCTGCGAGAAGGCCCCGACCCAGTGGTCCGTGTCCAAGACCGCGGCTGTCCGCCTCTGGAACAGGTATATGACCAATATGAAGGAATAGCTTGCCGCTTCCGGATTCCGGCGTCCTCGGGAAGGGACGTCCCCACCCTTCGCGGGAGGCCTTCCGCGTGCTCGTGTCTGCTGCACAAAAATCCCTCGTGACGTAAATGCCACGAGGGATTTTTTGGGGATCTCTCCGCACGGCGGGTTGTACGCCGCGCTGCTGCTCTATTCTACGAAATGCTTTGGAGAGGGTGGGGAGAAGGAACCGGCCCCTTTGGGGAGAAGGTTCCTTCTCCGGATCTCTCTATTCTTGTACGATTTCCTTCACTTCATCGCCATAGGGGTCACGCACGATCTTGGTTTCCTTCAACAGGACGGACCAGCGGCGCAGCGTACCGATGATGACGAAGCCCATCATGACCATGACCAGCACGCTCAGCGAGGCAAGCAGGTACTTCTGGGTGGGAATGTACTGGTACATGATCAGCCAGATGCCCGCCCAGAAGGTGATGAAGGTCATGAAGATGCCGGGAGCGGCGGTGATCCATGCGTACTTGGTCTTGTTCATGCGCAGCAGCATGGTCGTGCCGATGAGCAGCGTCACCGAGGCGAGGAGCTGGTTGCTGATGCCGAACAGGGGCCAGATGCTGGAAATGTCGCCGGTGTAGACGAGATAGCCCCACGCGCCCGTGAACAGGAAGCTGGTCACGACGATGCCGGGCCACCAGTTCTTGTCGCCGAACTTGGGGATGACCTTGCCGATCATTTCCTGCAGGAAGAAACGGCCAACGCGGGTGCCGGCATCCACGGCGGTCAGGATGAATACCGCTTCAAACATGATGGCGAAGTGGTACCAGTAGCTCATGAGGTGGGACATCCACGGGATCTGGCCGAAGATGTGGGCCATGCCCACGGCGAGGGAAACGGAACCGCCGGGGCGGTGCATCAGGCTTTCGGCCACTTCCTTTTCCAGCGTGGGCAGGTCGACGACGGACATGCCGAGTGCCGCGAACTTGTCGGCCGGGGCGTTGATGGCGAAGTAGTCGGCGGGTACGAGCACGCAGGCGGCGATCAGGGCCATGATGGCCACGAAGCCTTCAACGAGCATGGCGCCGTAGCCGACGAACAGCACGTCGCGTTCCTTGCCGATCATCTTGGGCGTGGTGCCCGTGCCGATGGTGGCGTGGAAGCCGGAGAGCGCGCCGCAGGCGATGGTGATGAAGATGAACGGAATCACTGGGCCGCCGACGATGGGGCCGCCGCCCTTGGTGAATTCGGTGAACGCGGGCATGTTGAAGTCGGGCATGACGAACACGATGCCGAGGGCCAGCGCGCCGATGGTGCCGATCTTCAGGAAGGTGGACAGGTAGTCGCGCGGCAGGAGCAGCATCCACACGGGCAGGACCGACGCGGCGAAGCCGTACACCGGGATCAGGATGGACATGGGCTTCTTGTCGATGTCGAGCCAGCCGAAGGTTTCAGGATGGGCGGCGACGTAAGGTCCGGTCAGGATGCACAGGGCAAGCAGGACCACGCCGATGATGGAGGCGCCGAGCACATCGCCCTTGCGCCAGATCTGCATGTACAGGCCCATGATGATGGCGATCGGGATGGTCGCGGCCACGGTGTAGGTGGACCACAGGCTGTTGTGCATGGCGTTGACCACGGCGATGGACAGGCCCGCCAGCGTCAGCAGGAGGATGGCAAGCACGGCCCACGCCGCTATGGAGCCGGTCGTCTTGTCGATTTCCTGCGAGGCGATGTAGGCGAGGCTCTGCCCCCGGTGCCGCACCGAGGCGAACAGCACGACCATATCGTGCACGCCGCCCGCGAGCACGCAGCCGATGAGAATCCAGAGCAGGCCGGGCATGTAGCCGAACTGGGCGGCCAGCACGGGGCCGAGCAGGGGGCCGGCGGCGGCGATGGCGGCGAAATGGTGCCCGAAGAGCACGTACTTGTTGGTATCCACGTAATCGTGGCCGTCGGAGTACTTGACGGCCGGCGTCACACGGGCGTCATTCAGGTTCAGCACCTTGTTTGCAATGAACAGGCCGTAAAAACGATACCCTATCGCAAAGATACACAAGGCTGCGAAAACCACCGTAAGAGCGTTCATACGAAACCTCTGTTGGTGAAGGTGGCACATACGGCGATCGGGCGTCCGCCGCGATCGTATCCTCTAACCCCTCTCCCGTGTGCCGTCCGGCATCGCTCAGGAGCGGTCCTCATATATGAATTCAAGGGAAACGGTATCCCCTGTTGCATCCGTCGGGATGCGTCCTGCGGGCCCCTCGCCCGCGGCATATGGATCGGTGTTGCTTTTTGTTGTGGGAAGAGCTCCTCGATCGCTGTCCGCACCCCGAGACCTGTTTGCAGGATCAAACAGTCAGAGGGCGCATAGGCGCGGCGTCGGGCAAACCGGGGGCGTGGAGCCGCCTCTCCGTCGTCGTTTCGCCGGAGCCTGCTGCCTCTTTTGGGGCGCAGGCGGGGAGAAACTCCCTTTCAGAGGAGTTCGCCCGTCAGCAAGGGACGGCGGGAAGATCGGCCGATCTGGGAGACGTCGCGTCGCGGTCAGGCGAGCAGGGGAGGGGGCAGGGCGAAGGAGACGGGGCCGTCCCATCCCGCATAGGGGAGGAAGGCCTTTTCGTAGGCGGGGAGAATCCGTTCGGCAAAGGCGGGCGTGGGCACGGCCGACGCGAACGCCTGGAAACCGTGATGGCGCGCCAGAAGGTTGTGCTGTGTGGGTTGGTTCAGGCGCTGCGGGCTCTTGACCTCCTGCATTTCCTCGTGCCGGAACAAGAGGCGCGTTTCGGACAGCTCAACGGACTCCCACGGCAGCAATGACGTGGGACGCAACAAGCCTTCGTTGGGGAGGTTGTCGACGATGGGCACGGGGTGATCATTGGACGTAAGCAATCCGCCAAAGAACAGGATAACACTCATCAGGCCCATGAGCAGCATGTGCCATGTGGGTGAGAGGCTGTTTCTTTGGCTGGCGTACATATTCCGTATCCCGTGTTCTTGTGTCTGCCGACTTTGTACTGTTTGGAACAATCGGTAATCTCGTCAGGAATGATTGTCAATGAGATGTTGAAGCGCCTTTCTCACGGGAAAGGGATGTTTTCTCATCGGATCGCACAAATTGTGGGTTGCTTACAGACGGATTCTCAAAAAAACGGTTTCTGATATTTCGAAAACGTCATAAAAAGTTTTTTAGCATTTTGAATACGGAAAAAGCGCGGAAACAATGCTTCAGGTAGACAGCGTATTGCAAAAGAGGAAAAAATATTCTCGTAATATACGAAAAAGAAACGTATGCGGCATCAAAAAAACTGTTTCGTTTTTCCGTGCGGTGAAAAACAGGTGCGGATTCTTCGGAAGGCATCCCTTTATTGGCTTACAGCGCTTGTGTCGCGTTGACTGTTATATGTCGACATTCCTACATGTTGCGCATTGTATGAATTGCAAAATGTATTTACATTACTGGATGGGGTTCATTCCGTTCTTTTACATGAAAAAAAGACTGACAGTCTCCTTTCAGTTCCCCTTCGCTGCCTCTGTTTGAGGCACTCCGTTTCTCTTTGTAAAAACAAAGAGATGTTGGACTGTTAGGAGGGGTTGATACGAGCATTTCTTGCGTCTCCATGTAGCAACGATATCGTCCTCAACGCTTTTCCGGGTAACGCTTCCTCCGGAGGGATGACATGCAAGAGGAGAACGGTGTCCGTGTTGCGGGGAAAGGCGGCATCCGGAAGCTTCTTGCATGGCGTCCATGACATATCGTAACAAAACAACTTTTCCGGCTAGACTAATGATTTTTGAACACGTAGAATAACGGTGTAAGAAACCCGTACCAGCGCGGAGCCCCGTCGGATGAGCGTGCCGATTTCTCAGGGGAGGGAAGCTGACCGCTGCATCGAGAAGATAACAACAAGGTATAGAGCATGGAACAGATGTGTACAGCCGTATTCGCATTTTTGGAGAGCGCCAGGCCGTTTTTCCAGTACGGCAAACCCCTTCAGGAACTGTTGCCTTTTTTTGTCCGGGCGCTCGGCGGCATCCTGCCCTTGGATGCGCTGGCGATCGTCCGCATGGAAGGGAAAAAAGGCGTGTGCGAGACGGCGTGCTGGAGCGGGGCGCAGCATCTGCCCGAAGCGTTGATGCTCCGTGCCGTTAACGGAAAAGAGTTCCCCAAGACGTTTGATACCCCGTTTTCGGAGGAGGCGCTCGCCGCGTTGTTCCCGGAGGAAACGGCCGGAAAGTTCAGCTGGCTGGCGCTGCCCATTGCTTGCGACGCCGATGCGCTCGGCTTGCTGCTTGTCGGCAGGGAGTCCGGAGAAACGGAGTGGCTGGATCGGGAGCAGGATTTTTTACGGCTTGTGTGCGCAATGCTCGGGTTTTTCTTCGCGGGAAAAGCACATTGCGAACAGCAATCGTTTCATATCGGCGTGCTCAATGCGGCGATGGATCAGGTGAAAGTCGGTTTGTACGTCACCGATCCCCACACGGACGCCATCCTGTATATGAATAAATTCATGAAGGATGTTTTCAAGCTGGAACATCCCGAGGGGAAGATCTGCTGGCAGGTGCTGCAATCCGGGATGAACGGGCGCTGCCCGTTCTGCCCTGTGGACAGGCTCATGGCCGACGCGAATCAGAATCAGGTCTTTCGGTGGGAGGAGCGGAACACGCTGACGGGGCGGATCTATGACAACAGCGACAGCCTGATGCGCTGGACGGACGGTTCCCTCGTACACTTGCAGCAGTCTGTGGATATTACGAATTCCCTCCGCATGCACAAGGAGGCGAACTACGACGAACTGACCGGGCTTTTGAACCGCAGGGCGGGGAAGGCCGCGCTTGCCGACGCGCTGGTACGCCTCGACAGGGAAGAGGCTTCCTTGATCGTAGGGATGTTCGATTTGGACAGGCTCAAGGAAATCAACGATCTATACGGCCATGTGGAAGGCGACCGCGCATTGCGCACCATCGCGCAGGAGATGCAGCGGAGCTTGCACGCGCCGGACATGTGCTTCCGGCTCAGCGGGGACGAGTTCGTCGTCCTGTTCCACGATACCAATCGCCACGTCGTGGACGGGCTGGTAACCGGCGTGCTGGAACGGCTGAAGGCACGGAGGGAGCAGCTCCGTCTCCCCTATTCGCTGGAGTTCAGTTTCGGCTGTTTCAAGGTGATGCCGGGGTGTGGGATGACGGTGACCGAGGTGCTCTCAAAAGCTGACGAAAGCATGTATGAGCAAAAGAAACGCGCCCATATCCGCGAAGCGGAACGGCGGCTTCACGAGAAGCAAGTGGGTGGTGGGGATATTCCCCCGGAAGCTCTCGAGTACGATTCGCTGCGCCTGTACAACGCGCTGGTGAAAAGCACCGATTCCTATGTCTTCGTCTCCAACATGAAGACCGGAATATTCCGTTACTCGCCGTCGATGGTGGAGGAGTTCGGCCTCCCGCAGTCCATCGTGGAAAATGCCGCCGCCGTCTGGGGAAGCAAGGTCCACCCGGACGACAAGGCCGCCTTCATGGAGGCCAATCAGGTCATCGCTGACGGGCGGTCCGATTTCCATTGCGTCGAATACCGGGCGAAAAACCGTAAGGGCGAGTGGATCTGGGTCCGCTGCCGGGGCTATCTGGAGCGTGATGAGGACGGTGAGCCGAGCCTGTTCGCCGGGTTCATCACCAATCTGGGCCAGAAGAACAAAATCGATCACGTGACCGGGCTGTTCAACAAGCTGAAATTCGAAGAGGACATCGAGTCCATGCTGGAGAAGCGGCCCGAGCATCCCCTGCATCTGCTCGTCCTCGGTCTGGATGGCTTCAAGCATATCAACGAATTGTATGGCAAAAGCTTCGGGGATGAGATCCTGCGCGTGATCGGCCAGCGGATTCAGGGGATGCTCCCGCTTTCGGCCTCGGTATACCGTTTGGACGGTGACGAATTCGGCATCACGGTGAGCGGGGAACGGTTTGAAATGATGGAGCTGTACCGCTCCCTTTCGGAAAGTTTCCGTTCCCAGCAGGAATACGACGGCAAGAAGTATTTTTGCACCATCTCGGCGGGCAGCGCGAGCTATCCCGAGGACGCCTCAGGCTATACGGAATTGTCGGAGTATGCCAGCCATTCGCTGAAGTACGCCAAAAAGCTCGGCAGAAACCGGATCGTCTTTTTCAGCCGCGCCATCCTCGAACAGGAAATGCGTTCGCTGGAGTTGGTGGAATTGCTGCGCGAGAGCATCGAGCGGCAGTTCGAAGGGTTTGAGCTTGTCTACCAGCCGCAGATAGCCGTGGATACGCGGCATGTGGTGGGCGCGGAAGCGCTGGCCCGCTGGACGTGCACGAAATACGGCTCCGTGTCCCCCGGCGAGTTTATCCCCCTGTTGGAGCAGAGCGGGCTCATCATCCCCTTCGGCAGGTGGGTGTTCCGGGAGGCCGCAGCACAGTGCAAGGCATGGACGAAGAGCCGTCCTGATCTTAAAATCAGTATCAATCTTTCATACTTGCAAGTCGTTTCAAACAGCATGGTTCCGTTTATCAACGACACGTTGAAGCGGCTGGATCTGTCCCCCGCGAATCTGACGGTTGAATTTACGGAAAGCTGCATGATTCGTGAAAATGCCCGTATCAGGGCTGTGTTCGAGAGCATCCGAAACCTCGGCATCCGTATCGCGATGGATGATTTCGGCACGGGCTATTCTTCGCTCGGTATGCTCAAGAATTCCCCTGCGGATGTGGTCAAGATCGACAGGACTTTTGTCCGCGACATCCTGACCAGCCAGTTCGACGCCACGTTCATCCATTTTGTGGTGGCGCTCTGTCATGACGTGAACATCCAGGTCTGTCTGGAGGGCGTCGAGCGCGAGGAGGAATTCGATCGCGTGCGGCTGATGGGGCTTGATTTTATACAGGGGTTCTTGTTCGGGAAGCCCGTGCCTCCGGACGTGTTCGAACGTGACTTTTTGATGAAGAGCAACGCCTCCGGCTCATTGGAGGGATGATCCACGGCCCCCGGATATGGCGGGTGGGCGGTTTTGTAAGGCCGCATGTGGGAATGTTTTGCTCTGTGCCGATGGGCGGGGGAACGTACCCCCGGCTGTTTGCCGTACGATCTTTTGTGGACGCTTCGGAAGAGGCGGAAGGGAGAGGCGCGTCCGTGCCTCGTGTTTGAAACGGGGGCCCTGCGGCGCTTCTCCCTTTGATTGAAACTCCTCGGGCTTTCCGGTAGAGCAACGCCTGCGGAGGTCGTATGCTTTCTTTCGAAACGACGTGTGCGTTTTTTGTGGCATCATTGCTGATGGCTATGACGCCGGGGCCGGATGTCATCATCGTGCTGACGCAGTCCTCATTGTACGGGATGCGGGCTGGTGTGCTCACGACGCTTGGCCTTATGACCGGGCTGCTCGGGCACACGCTGGCCGTCGCGCTCGGCGTGGCCGTCCTGTTCCAGACCTCGGAGGCCGCGTTCACGGCGTTGAAGTTCCTCGGAGCGGCCTATCTGCTGTACCTCGCGTGGCAATCCTTCCGGTCCGGGGTGTTCCGGGCCTTCCTCACACAGTCTTTGTTCCCCGGATACGGCACGCTCTATCGGCGGGGGTTCCTCTCCAACATCACCAACCCCAAGGTGACGCTGTTCTGCCTTGCGGTGCTGCCGCAGTTCGTGGAGCCGGAACGCGGCCACCCGACGCTCCAGATCCTGTCGCTCGGCGGCCTGTATGAGCTGGCCTGCCTCATCGTCTTTACGGCCACCGCCGCGCTCGGGGGCAGGATGGCGACATGGTTCAACCGTTCCGATCGCGCGCAAATGCTTATGAACCGTATTGCCGGATGCATCTTTCTGGGCCTTGCGCTCATGCTGGCCTTTGCTTCACGTTGATTTCCGTACTATCCCGCGTCAGACGGAGGTGGCTCCGAGGGCGGATTCCGCCAGCGGGCCTTACCGGAACCAGCCTTTCCGTTTGAGGGTAATCCACAGGAAAATGGCGAGCCAGACCATGCCCGCCAGCGTGGCATAATAGCCGTATCGCCAGCCCGTTTCGGGCATATAGGCGAAATTCATCCCATAAACGCCGGTGATCAGCGTGAGCGGCATGAAGATCGCGGAGAGGACCGTGAGTTGGCGCAGGCGTTGGTCGGTTTGTTGCTGGAGTACGAACTGGCAGTGCTGGAGCAGCTCGGAAAGCCGCGTCACCAGCCGGAGCGTATTCTTGGCGAGGTGGTTTTGGGCGTCCCGGATGTCCCGGAGCTTTTCGCGCACGGCGTCGGAGAGCATGGCGTGGGGCGTGAGCGCGTGCAGATCGGCAAGGCCATAGAAGAAATCCTCGAACTGGTTGACGAGGTGGTTGATCTGGCGGCGGGTGTCGAGGATGGTCTGCTCGGAAATTTTGCCCGAGGCGTTGTCCACATGCAGGGAAAGGTTCTCGGTCTGGGAGCGGGCTTCGATGAAGTTGCAGATATTCGTTTCCACAAGGCTGTCGAGCAGGGCGATGAGCAGGTCCGAGGCGGAACGGATGCTGGCGGTGTCGCCTTCCGCGAGCTGTTTGCGTTCCCCGTCGAAATTGTAGCCTTCGTCACGGCAGAGGGTGATGACCTCATGCGCGAACAGGATGAACGTGATGGAGACGGACCGTTTCTGCACCCATGTTTTGCGGGCCGGGACGCTGAGGAGCACATAGTCGTTCCCTGAAAATACCGACGGGAACCGTTGCGAAGACAGGACGCGCCGCCTCAGGAACGGCGGGATTTGCCGCTCCTTGAGAAAATGGGTCAGCTCCTCGCTGGTTCCCTGAATGTCCAGCCAGAGCAGCTTGTCTTCCGTTCCCTTGGCGCCTTCCGTGTCTTTCAATTCCGTATAGGTGCCGTGTGCCAGCGTTATGGCGTGTTGTTTCATTGCTGTCCTCCTGATCCGGTTCTTCTTGGATGATGGTATCCCAGAGCGGAGGTGAAGTCTCCTAGAGACATTGCGGAAGGGGAGGCGGAGGGCGTCGCGTCGCCTTGTTGCGCATGGACGGATGTGGGCGGCGCAGCGTGCCCGTGGAGCCGTTCGCGGATGATGGGTAAAGCCGGAACCTGCGTCGGCGGGAAGGGGACACCGTTTTTTGCTGAAAAAGAGCCGGGTAGGGTGATGAAACGTTTCTTCCGGCTTGCACCCGGCTGCCGAGGCGGGGTTCCCTGCCCTCAGCCCGCTTCTTTCCAACGGGGCGCATTCCGTATATGCTGGCGATGCAACCGGAAGGTCCCCGCCGGGCCGTTCCGGCATCAATCCAACAGTGAGGCGATACCTATGATCACTCTATCCGATTCTGTCCTCGACGATCTGCGGACGTTCCGGGGGCGTAACGCGGCTCGTACGATCCGCATCGAAAAGGGTTCCAGCGGCTGACACAGCACCAACTTTGAACTGGCTCTGGATGAGCCGGAAGAAGGCGACGTGACCGAGGATGTCGGGGAATTTCATTTTTGCATGGAAAAGGCGCTGATGGATCAGGTGGGCGCGGTGTTCATCGACTATGATCCCACGGGCAGTTTCCGTATCTATACGGAAAGGCCTCTGTCCATCTTCACCACGGGCGGTGGGAGCTGTTCCCTGTAAAACCCTGCCCCGCGTTTTCTCCCCCAAGGGAGGCGGCCGTTTCGCGGCCCTTCGGCGCGGGGATATTTCTCAGCGCGCGGCGCGTTAGCGCGTTCATATAATCATTTATCTTTTATTTCAGCGAATTATAAATGGAAAGTCGGGCGTACCGTTCGGCTTTCCTTTTTTTGTGCGCGCCGCGCGGAATGTCCGTGGGCCATGCCGGGCGGGGTCCCCGTCCAAAGGATTCGGCTATGCAGAAAATCCTCCGTATCGATCCGAAAGATAATCTGATTGTGGCTCTGCGCGATCTGGCTCAAGGCGACATCATCGAAAACGACGGGCAACGTATCCAGTTGGTTACGGATGTCCCCGCCAAGCATAAGTTTACCCGGGAACCCGTGCCTGTGGGAGGCATCGTTACGCTGTACGGCGTACCCGTGGGCAAGTCCGTCGCCCCGCTCCAGTCCGGCGAGCGCATCACCGTGGACAACGTGGTCCACTACGCGGCGGAAGTCGACCTGAGCGACGCCGTTCCGTACATGTGGAAGGCCCCGGACGTCTCCCGCTGGGCGAACCGCACGTTTGACGGCGTGATCCGCCCCGACGGGCGTGTGGGGACCGCGAACTATTGGCTCATCATCCCGCTGGTGTTCTGTGAGAACCGCAACGCTCTGAAGCTGCGTGACGCGCTGGAACGGACGCTCGGGTACGCGGGGGACCATCTGGCGGACTTCGCGCGGTCGCTGGTGGGCGGCACGGGCTGCGCGCCCGCGCCCCGGCCTTTCCCGCACATCGACGGCATCCGGGCCATCACCCATAACGGCGGGTGCGGCGGTACTGCTCAGGATGCGTGGACCCTGTGCCGGATGCTGGCCGCCTACGCGGACCATCCCAACGTGGCGGGGCTCACCGTGTTCAGCCTTGGCTGCGAGAAGGCGCAGATCGGGCTGTTTCAGGAGGCGCTGCGGGAGCGGAACCTTGGTTTCGACAAGCCCTGCATCCTGCTGCGGCAACAGGACTGGTCCAGCGAAGTCAAGATGATGGAAGAGGCGGTCCGCAAAACGCTGGCGCATTTCAAGAACGCCGATCTGGTGGAGCGCCGCCCCGTGCCGCTCTCGAAACTCAAGCTTGGGGTCAAGTGCGGCGGCTCGGACGGCTTTTCCGGCATTTCGGCCAACCCCGCCATCGGGGAAGTCTCGGATCGCGTGGTGACGCTCGGCGGTGGGTCCGCTCTGGCGGAATTCCCCGAGCTGTGCGGCGTGGAAGCCAACATGATTTCCCGCTGCATCCGTAAGGAAGACAAGGCGCGCTTCCTTGAGCTGATGCGCCGTTATGAGGCAGCCGCCAACGCTTGCGGGGCTTCCATCTCCGACAACCCCAGCCCCGGGAACATCCACGACGGGCTGATCACCGATGCCATCAAGTCGGCTGGCGCGGCGAAGAAGGGCGGCAAGGCCCCGATCAGCGCCGTGCTCGATTACGCGGAACCCATGCCGGACGCCGGGCTGTCCCTCGTCTGTACGCCGGGCAACGACGTGGAAGCCGTGACCGGGCTCGTGGCCGCGGGCGTAAACGTGGTGTTGTTCTCCACCGGCTTGGGGACGCCCACCGGAAATCCCATCGTGCCCGTGATCAAGGTGGCGACCAATACGGCGGTGGCGGAACGGCTCAGCGACCTGATCGATTTTGACTGCGGCCCGATCATTGACGGGGAACCCATTGCGGCGGCGGCTGACCGGTTGCTCGAAAAGGTGCTCGACACCGCCAGCGGGCGGTACTCCACCAAGGCCGATCGGCTCGGGCAGCATGATTTCCTGTTCTGGAAGCGCGAGGTGTCGCTGTAGCGGGCGGAAAGGCTGGGGAGGGGGTGCCATTCCGGAGAACGGGATCTCCACACGGGCCTCTCTCTTCCGGAAAGAGTTCCCCTCTTCTTTGAGGCCGTTGCCGTTGGCGGGGGCCGCCGCATGAAACGGGGCCGGGATCCCATACAAGGCTGCTTCGCTGGGGCCTGTGAAGGAGGAAGACGATGGATACGGTATGGCGCGTGGACGCGCATCAGCATTTCTGGCGGTTCGATCCGGCCGCATACGGCTGGATCGGCGATGATATGGTCGTCCTGAAACGGGACTTCCTGCCCGCCGAGCTGCGGTTTGAACTGGACATCCGGCACATCGGCGGTTCGGTGGCGGTGCAGGCCCGGGCTTCGGAGGCGGAGACGGACTTCCTGCTCGGGCTGGCGTCGTCGAATCCGTGGATTCTGGGGGTCGTGGGCTGGATCGATCTTCGGGCCGGCGATCTGGAAGCCCGGCTTGAGGCGCGGGCCTCGTCCGCCGTGCTCAAGGGATACCGCCATCAGGTGCAGGACGAGCCGTCTCCTTCGGCGTTTCTGGAAGATGGGCGGTTCAACCGTGGCGTGGAAACGCTCCAGCGGGGGGGCAAGGTCTACGAGGTCCTGGTCCACGCGAAAGATCTGCCCGCCGCCATTGCCTTCTGCGGGCGGCACGATCTGGGGCCGCTCGTGCTGGATCACCTCGGCAAGCCGGATGTCCGGCATGAGAGCGCGGCGGAGTGGGCCAGGCGCATCGCCCCGCTCGCGGCGCAGGAGCATGTAAGCTGCAAGCTGTCCGGACTGATCACCGAAGCCCATTGGCACGGCTGGGACGAGCGGGATTTGCTCCCATACCTCGACGCGGCTCTGGAATGTTTCGGGCCCTCCCGGCTGCTGTTCGGTTCGGACTGGCCCGTTTGCCTGCTGTCCGGAACGTACGATCAGGTGTGCGGGCTGGCCGGGAAGGCCATGGCGTCCCTCTCCGAGGCGGAGCGGGATGCCGTATGGGGCGGCAACGCCTGCCGCGTGTACGGCATCGGCAATCTCTAAACGCAGGAGCATGTCATGGATTTGCGGATAAAGGACAAAGTGTATCTCGTGACCGGCGGCGGTTCCGGCATCGGCGGCGGCATATCCGTTGCGCTGGCCCGTGAGGGCGCGATTCCGGTGATTCTGGGGCGCAGCCCGCTGCAAAAGAGTTTCCGGGCCGAAGTGCGGGCGCTCCAGCCGCTCATGCATTTCATCCAAATCGAATTGACCGATGAGCAAGCCTGCGCGGACGCCGTTCAGGAAGCCGTGTCCATGTACGGGCGTATCGACGGCCTGATCAATTGCGCCGGGGGCAACGACAACGTCAGCCTCGAAACCGGGGTGGAGGCATTCCGGGTTTCGCTTGAGCGCAACCTCGTCCATTACTACACGATGGCGCACTACTGCATCGGGGAATTGAAAAAGAGCAAGGGGAGCATCCTCAACGTCAGCTCCAAGACCGCGCTCACGGGGCAGGGCGGAACCAGCGGCTACACCGCCGCCAAGGGGGCCATTTTGTCCCTGACGCGCGAATGGGCCGCATCCTATCTCAAGGACGGCATCCGGGTGAACGCCGTGGTCCCCGCCGAGGTCTGGACCCCGCTCTATGAACGGTGGGTGAACACATTCCCCCGCCCGGCGGAAAAGCTGGAAACCATCGTCCGCAACATCCCCTTGGGGCACCGGATGACCACGGTGGAGGAACTGGCGGACATGGCGGTGTTCCTGCTTTCGCCGCTGTCGTCGCATACCACGGGCCAGTGGGTTGTGGTGGACGGCGGCTACACGCATCTCGACCGTACCTTGACGGCCCGCTGAGGGAGGTTCGCCGTGAGCCAGATAACCAGTCCCCAATACCGCAAGGCGTTTATCCTCGTCACCACGCTGTTTTTCATGTGGGGCCTGTCCTACGGGCTCATCGACGTGCTGAACAAGCATTTTCAGGTGACGCTCAACGTGTCCAAGGCCCAGTCCGGGCTCATTCAGGCCGCGTATTTCGGGGCTTATTTCGTTGTGGCGATCCCCGCCGGACTGTTCATGGAATGGAAAGGCTACAAGGCGGGCATCCTGTGCGGCCTGAGCCTGTACGCAATCGGGGCCTTGCTGTTCGTCCCGGCGGCGGGCGTCGCAAGCTTCGCGTTCTTCCTGTTCGCCCTGTTCGTCATCGCGCTCGGGCTCGGATGTCTGGAAACGGCGGCCAACTCCTATTCATCGGCGCTGGGTTCCACGGAAACCGCCGAAACCCGCCTGAACCTTTCCCAGTCCTTTAACGGGCTTGGGCAATTCACCGGGCCGCTGCTCGGGGGGCTGCTGTTCTTCGGCGGCGACGAGGCCAGCGGCGGAGGCGGGCTTGATGCCGTCAGGATGACCTATGTGGGCATCGCCTGCGTGGTGATCCTGCTGGTCATTTTGTTCGCCAAGGCCGAACTGCCCGATTTGCGGAGCAGCGAGGAGGCGGACGAGGCGGCCATGATGAAACATTCCCTGCTGGCCCATAAGGAATTCGTCGCCGGGGTGGCGGCGCAGTTCCTCTATGTGGCGGCGCAGGTCGGCATCGGGGCGTTCTTCATCAACCTGTACATCGAGTGCTGGCCCGGCGGCACGGCGCAGCAAGGCGCGTTCTTCCTGTCCATCGCCATGCTCTGCCTGCTGATAGGCCGTTTCGTGAGCACGGGCATCATGACCAAAATCGCGCCCGCGAAACTGCTCGCGGTGTACGGCGTCGTATGCGTGATCCTGACGGGGGTGGTGTTCACGGCCGTCGAATACGTGTCGGTCATCGCGCTCATCGCGGTGTTCTTCTTCATTTCCATCATGTTCCCGACCATTTTTGCGATGGGGACCAAGAACCTCGGGACCCGCAAGAAGCTCGGCGGCTCGTACATGATCATGGCTATCGTGGGCGGGGCGATCATGCCGTATTTTATGGGGCTGATCGCGGACTACACGCACACCGCGGCGGCGTTTCTCCTGCCGCTGTGCTGCTTCGTCTGCGTCGTCCTGTACGGTGCGGCATATGGGCGGCTGGTAAAGGAATGACAGGGAGGAGGGGACTTTCCCCTCCCGTTTCCAAAGCTTTCGCCTGATGGGGAGTTGTCCGTTTTCGCGGACGCGCCGCGCCGTCCCATGCATGGGGGGATTGCGCGGCCGCTCGCTCCCCATCAGCCGAAAGCTTTGGAAACACCCTTTTCGTGCAACAGTGCGGTCAAAGGAGCGAATCATGCCGGAAAACAAGAAAAAATATACGGGAGCGTGGTGCCCTTCGATCACGCCGTTTGACGCGGACGGGAAGCTTGATCTTGCCGCGCTGGAAAAGCATTTTTCCCGGCTGTCGGAAGCCGGGACCGACGGCGTCCTGCTGATGGGGAGCATCGGGGAGTTCACGGCCCTGAGCATGGACGAGCGGGTCAGCCTGATCCATGCGGCGCGGACCATGACCCACTTGCCGCTGATCGCCAACGTGTCCGGCACCTGCATGGAAGACATGACGCGTCTGGCGGATGCTGCCTATTCGGAAGGCTATGAAGCGGTCATGGCCTTGCCGCACTACTATTTCGCCCAGACCCCGCGCCAGCTTGAGGCGTATTTCGATACGTTGGGCGGGCGTTTCGAGGGCGAGTGGCTCATCTACAATTTCCCGGCGCGCACGGGGTGCGACGCGGACGCGGCTCTGATCGCCAAGCTCGCCGCCCGGTTCCCCCGGTTCATGGGGGTGAAGGATACGGTGGACTGCGCCTCGCATACGCGGGCCATCGTGCGGGCCGTGGCCGAAGTGCGCGAGGACTTTTCGGTGCTGTGCGGGTTCGACGAGTATTTCATCCCCAACCTGATGAACGGCGGGGACGGCGTGCTGTCCGGGCTGAACAATGTGGTCCCCGAGTTGTTTACGCAGGCGAAAACGGCATTCCGCTCGGGGCAGTTCGGGGATCTGTGCGCGGCGCACAGGGAAATCGGGCGGCTTTCGTCCATCTATACGATAGACGACGACTTCGTGACGACCATCAAGGCCGCCGTCGCCGCCAAGTTCGGCGGGCTGGAGCCCGTTTCCCGGGGATACGGCGGCGCGCTCGACGATACGCAGCTTGGCGCGGTGAAACGGCTGTTCGGGGTATAGGCCGTCCGGCGCGGCCTGTGGACAACGGGCCGCGCCGAACGTATGTTCAGGAACTGCGCCCGCGGAAGAACGCGGGCCTTTTTCCCTGAATCAGCCTTCGGACAGGATCATGTTTACAGACATTCATACGCACGCTTTTCACCCGAAAATCGCCCGCCATGCGGTGGAACATCTTAACGAAGCCTATCAGCTCGACTGCGTGGGCGAAGGGACCATCGCCGATCTGCTGCTGCGGGAAAAGCGTTCCGGCATAGGCCGCTGTGTGGTGCTGTGCGCGGCCACCACGCCGGGGCAGGTCGTCCCGGCCAATGACTACGCCGTCACGCTCCAGCGCGAGCACCCCGAAGTGACGGCTTTCGGCACCCTGCACCCCGGTTACGAAGCGTGGGAGAGCCAGCTGGAACGCCTGAAGGCGGCGGGCATACGCGGGCTCAAGCTCCATCCCGATTTCCAGCATTTCTGGCTGGACGATCCCCGGCTCCTGCCCATGTTTGAGGCCGCACAGGACGATTTCATCTTCCTGTTCCATATCGGGGACAACGTACCGCCGGAAAAGAATCCTTCCTGCCCGTACAAGCTGGCGGCGCTGTTGGATCGTTTCCCGCGCCTCCGCTGCATCGCCGGGCATCTCGGCGGGTATCATCAGTGGGAACACTCCCTCAAGGCGCTCGTGGGGCGCGACGTGTGGCTGGATACTTCAAGCTGTACCCCGTTCATCCAGCCCGATCTTCTCAAGGCCATTCTCCGCAAGCATCCGCAGGATCGCATCTTGTTCGGCAGCGATTACCCGCTGTACGATCCGGGCGACGCCATGATGCACCTCCAGGAAAAGGCGGAACTCGGCGACGCGGCTCTGGACCGCTATTGCAGCAACGCCGACGCTCTGTTCGCATAAAAAAGGGAAGCGCTTTCCGAAGAAAGGCTTCCCTTCATACTTTTGGGCCGTGTATCAGACTTTCCCGAAGGGGCACTTGGGGAACGTGCAGACTTTGCATTCCATGCACAGGCCGCCGTTGCCGATCTTGGCGAGATCGAGGCGGGTGATGGGCACCCCGGCGAGCATACGGGGCAGGATGATGTCGAAAACGGTGGTCTTGAAGAACAGCGCACACGCGGGCACGCCGATGATCTGCGCGCCGCCGATGCGGCCGATGAGGGTCATGGTCCCGGGCAGCGCGGGCACGCCGTAGAGGGTGTCCGTAAGCCCCGCCTCGGTGAGGCCCTTGCGGGTGAGGTCGTCGGGATCGACGGACATGCCCGCCGTGGTGACGATGAAGTCCGCCCCGGCGTCAAGCAGGTCGCGCACGCCCTGAACGATGAGATCCGCGTCATCCGGGGCAAAGAGCGTCTTGACCACCTCGCAGTGGTGCTGCTGCGCTTTCTGGGTGATGATGGGTGCGAAACGGTCCTCGATCAGCCCCTGAAACACTTCGGTCCCGGTCACGAGGATGCCGATTTTGGCCTTGCGCATGGGCACGACTTTGAACAGCGGGCCGTCTTCCAAAACGGAAAGCGCCTTGAGGAACCCGGGGCGGGACAGGAACAGCGGAATGGCCCGGCTTCCTGCAAGCCGCGTCCCGGCGGTGAGCACGCTGTAGTTGTGGCGCGTACAGCACATCACGTCGGGCACGAGGTTGAAGCGCTCGAGGCGCTCCGTGTCCACCAGCAGCATCCCGTCGCGCGTGGCCCGGAAGTTGACCTTGCCTTCGCGCGGGGCGGCTTCCACTTCCACGCCGTCGCCGGGCATGAGCCGGGCGAAACCGCGGGCGGCGTCGTCCTCATGCACCCAGCCTTCGGGATGCGGCGTGTTTTCCTGAACGTAGACGCGGTTTTTGCCCATTTGCTGGAGGCGGCAGATGTCTCCGGCGGAAAGCTCCTGCCCGGCGACGAACGCGGCCCCCTTTTCCTTACCCGGGATGATCTGCGTCATGTCGTGCAGGGCGTGCTTGCCGACCGCCTCCTCGACCGGGATCGGGACGGGAGCGGGCATACGGGGCTGCTGCGACAGGGCGAAGCCGGGGCCGTCCTCATACGGGGACTGTCCTTGGCAGGAGCGGCAGATCCCGCCGTAGGAGGCGGGGTAGTGGGAGCCGCAGAGCGGGCAGCGGGTGATCGCCCCGAACGAACGGTGCCCGAGCATGTCCTGACGGATGCGGACCTTGCGGAACGAGAGGATCGACTCGCCCGCTTCCTTGATCTGGGCCTGCAGCCGTTCGGTATCCTGCTCCTTCTTGGGGCGCTCCTTGAGGAACCAGCTGCGGATGGCGTCGTAGGGCTCCAGCTTGTCGTTGTCGAGCTCGACGCGGACGCCTTCGCCGGTAGCTTTGTCGTACAGGGTCACCGCGTAAATGCCGAAGGGCAGGACGCGAAGCCAGCCGTTGCCGAACGTGCACGGCGTAAGCAGCTGCACGGCGTCGGGAAGGCAGTGGGCCGTTTCACTGACGGCGTCGTACAGGACGCCTTCCGGCATGTGGCGCTTGGCAAGCTCCACCATGTAGCCGCCGATGATCAGGCCGGGAGCGGGATACCCGTGAAAGGCACGGGCCTCTTCCATGAATTCTTCATGCGTCCGGGAGCCGATGGACATGGACACCTCGCAGGGCTAGGGCGTTATTGCAGCAGCGGGCGTTCGGGAGCGTCCTGATTCATCAGGTTCTCCACGGTGATGCCCTGAGGAGGCGTGAACTGGAAGGTTCCGGCCTTGATGGACGCATCGGGCGTCAGCGAGGTCAGGGCCACTTCATTGGTATTGCCGTAGAAGTCCAGAATCTGCGCCTTCTTGATCAACTTCGTGCCCTTGTCCACCCAGAGGAGCGCTTCCACAAGCTGCGGAGAAGGATCTTTGGGGTAGAGCCGGAGCACGGCCAGTCCGTTGTCGTCCGGCTCGGCCTCGACGGTGAAATCCTTGTCGAGGCGGCTCTGGCCGGTGATGACCTGAATGATGGAGCGGGAGTCGTGGACCACTTCCGGCGAATACTGGTAGGCCAGCTCCTCGTCGGGCAGGTAGTCCCATACGTCCTTGTCCGTGATGACCAAAAGTTCCGCATGGGGGGCTTTGGTTTCCCAGCGGACCCGGAGCGGCTTCTGGAAGGCGAGGGTGCCCTGGCGGGTTTCCTCTGAGCCGCTTTCCTGATGGACGAGGCGTTGGGTGAATTCAGCGGTAAAGGACTGCATCGACTCATATTTTTTCTGCATCTCTCCCGTAATGGCGGGAGCCGCCGCGTGCGAAGCGCCCGCGCTGATCAGCAGCAGGGCCGCGGCGCAGGCAAAAAGGGTCGGGAAACGCATGATGATCTCCTGAAAAAGAGTGTCTGATACGGAACGCATCAACTGTCTTGCCGCAACGACCGGCGGACCATGCCGCCGTACTCTGGGAAGCCTGCTCGGGCCCGTGAGGGGTGCCACTCGTGCGTTCCCTTCTCAAAAAGGGCCATTTGCCGCACATTCTCCAGCCGCCGATGGGCGCGAACAGGAGGGCAGGCCCGGGAAAGGGCGTGTAGAACGCCCTCCTCTCCCGGATAAAAATCAATCCATCCGCACAGTTCTGGCTTTGTTGGCGCGGGAAGCGGGCGGCAGGATGCCTTCCTCCTCCATACGTTCGACGAAGCGTGCGGCTTTGTTGAAGCCGATACGGAAACGCCGCTGGAGCAGGGAAATGGACATGCGGCCCTGTTCCTGCACGAAGGTCACGGCCTCGGCGTACAGGGATTCCTCATCCGAACTGCCCGGCCCGGAAGCCGGAGCGGAGGACGCCTTGGCGTTTTCCGCGAGGGACGTGCCCCATTCGGTGAAATCCACCTCGTATTGCGGCGCGCACTGGCGTCTCCAGTGATCGGCCACGGCCTGCACCTCGTCGTCGGTGACGAAGGGACCGTGCAGGCGCTGGAGTTTGCCGCCCGTAGGCTTGAACAGCATGTCGCCCTTGCCGAGGAGCTGTTCGGCTCCGGCCGTATCGAGGATGGTGCGCGAGTCGTACTTGTTGGCGACCTGAAACGAGACGCGGCACGGGAAGTTCGCCTTGATGAGGCCCGTCACCACATCCACACTCGGGCGCTGCGTCGCCACGATGAGGTGGATGCCCGCGGCACGGGCAAGCTGGGCGAGGCGCACGAGGCAGCCTTCCACGTCCTTGCCCGCCGTGAGCATGAGATCCGCCAGTTCGTCAATGACGATGACAAGGTAGGGCATGGGCTTGAGGTCCGCGTATTCCTGCGGCCTTTCGTCGCCGAACGAAGCCAGCTTCTTATTGTAGTCCTTGATATTCTTGACCCCGAACTTGGCGAGGCAGTCGTAACGGCTGTCCATCTCGGCCACGGCCCATTCAAGTGCCGTCTTGGCGAGGGAGGTTTCCGTCACCACGGGATGCACGAGATGCGGCAGATCCGCATACATCGCCATTTCCACGCGTTTGGGGTCGATCATCATAAGCTTCACTTCATCCGGCGATGCCTTGTAGAGGAAGCTCACCAGCACGGAGTTGAGGCATACGCTTTTGCCCGAGCCCGTCGTACCGGCGACGAGCACATGGGGCATGGTGGCGAGATCCCGGACGGCGGGGCGCCCTTCGATGTCCTTGCCCAGGGCCATCGTCAGCAGGGACGGCGCACTCTGGAAGGCTTCCGACTGGATCAGCTCGCGGAAGTTGACGGTGGAGCGGTTCAGGTTGGGGATTTCCACGCCCACGGTGTCGCATCCCGGCACAGGGGCCTGGATACGGATGGCCTCGGCCTTGAGGCTGCGGGCAAGGTCGTCGGTCAGGTTGGTGAACCGGCCCACGCGGACGCCCGGGGCAGGGCGGATTTCAAACAGCGTGATCACCGGGCCGGGCGTCACCCGGACCAGTTCGCCCTGAATATTGAATTCGGCGAGGCAGTTCATCAGGCCGGCGCTCTGTTCCTCCAGCACTTCCCGCGAGGGCAGGGAATCGCTCTGCTGCGGCTGCTGGAGCAGGTCCAGCGAAGGCATGGGATAGGAGCGTTTGCGCAGGACCGGTTTCGCTGCGGCGGGAGCCGTTCCCACGGGCGCGTCGATGCGGGGCTGCGCGGTTTGGGCCGGAGCCTGAGACGTTGCCGGAGCCGCCTGTACGGAGGGCTGAGCTGGCGCGGCTGGAGTTGTCGGCTGTGCGACAGCCTGTACCGGCTGCGGCGCTTGCTGCCACTGGGCAACGGGCTGGGCGGCATCCTGCTGCGGCGCGAACGTAAAGGTATCCCGAGGCTGCTCCGGGGCGTAAGAAATCGTCTGTTGCGGCTCTTCCGCGTGGGGTTGTGCAGGCTGAACCGGAACTTGCTGATCCGCCGCATACGGCTGCACGGGTTGAACTTGCGGTTCCGCCTGAGGCCGCGCGGGGGCGGGCTGCGTTTCGGGAATGGTGAGGGCCAGCAGCGGGTTTTCCCCGGCGAGAAGGTTCACGGCCTTGGCGGCGGCATCCGCCGGCGAAGCCAAGTGGATGTTCACCTGCGGCGCGAATGTTCCCGTTCCCGCGCACGGTTCTTCCGGCTGAAAATCGAAGGTGTCGTGCTCGGACGGCGGTTCCCAGAGCTTGAGCGGATCCCCTGCGTCCTTTTTCGGTACGGCGGGCGTTTCCTCAGGCGTCAGGGAGAAGGGCGGATCCATGCTGAGCGGCTCCTCGCGCTTGGGCGCGGGCCTTTCCTCTTCCTCATGGATGTCGAACAGCGCGATGACGTCGGCGGCCGTTTCCCCTTCCGCTTTTTTGTCCTTGTGGGGCAACCCGATTTTGGGCAGGGCGACCTTGGGCATGGATACCTTGGAGAGGCGCTCCGGCAGGTCGTCGAGAGAGAAGGGCGTCCCGCTCAGTTGTTCTCTCAGCAGACCCCACCCCTTGCGGATAAGCGCGATCCACGCGATGCCGAAGGCCATCTCAAGGGAGATGAACAACAAGAACAGCCAAATCAGGGAAGACCCCACCGGACTGAACAGGGTGGTGAACTTGGTATAGAGGCTCATGCCGAGCATACCTCCGCCCCGGACGTCTCCGATGCCGAGGTTCCAGGCCGCACCGAGGGAAATGAGGCAAGCCGCCAGAAGGGTGAAGCCGAACCAGCGCCACCACGGCATGGTGAACCATGTGGAGACGCAGCCCGCTCCCCAAGCGAGGAAGACGAGGGGCCAGACAAGCGCGGCGAACCCGAAAATATCGACCAGAAGCCCGCTGAGGTACGCGCCGAAGAGCCCGGCGTAATTTTTGACGATTGCAGGGTTGCTCACGGCATGGTTGATGCTGGGGTCGTTCTGATCAAAGGACACCAGGCTCAAGAGCACCAGCAGTCCCCAGAAAATAAGAAAAAGCCCAAACAGTTCCCGGGCGATCTTGCGTCCGTCCGTAATGGCAACCTCCTCCGGCGCTCTCCGTTTTGTCTGCATGATAGAGATATAAGGCGATGTGTTGAAGCGGGGAATCATCCGGCCCGGAAGCGGGTCCCGGGCCGGAAAAGGCATTATTCGCGGCCGAGATAGCCGTTGGTGCGGGTATCGACCTTGACGCGGTCGCCGATGTTCACGAAAATCGGAACCTGAATGACGACGCCGGTTTCGAGGGTGGCGGGCTTGGTCACGTTGCTCACCGTGTCGCCCTTGGCGCCGGGTTCGGTCTCGGTGACTTCAAGGACGAGGGATGCCGGGATTTCGATGTCCAGCGGCTTTTCGTTGTAGAGCAGCACGCGGCATTCCTGGCCGTCCTTGAGGTAGTTGGCCTTGCCGTCGGTGGCTTCGGCGTCCATGTGCATCTGATCATAGGTGGTCATGTCCATGAACACGAGCTGTTCGCCCTCGTGATACAGGAACTGCATGTCGCGGGATTCGAGATTCGGGCGGTCGACCTTTTCGCCGGAACGGAAGGTGTTGTCCAGCACTCGGCCGTTGAGGATGTTACGCAGCTTGGTACGTACCATAGCTCCGCCTTTGCCGGGCTTGAAGTGTTGGAATTCGATGATTTCGAAGGGAGTCCCGTCGATTTCGATTTTAAGCCCCTTGCGGAAATCCGTGGTAGAATACATGCTGCCTCCAAAAACAGTGCTGAATATCAAATACGTACCAAGGGAGTGCTCCGCGCCCCCCGCTTGTTCCTTATCCGGAGCAATCGGACGGCTGCCGCGATTGCTTTTCACGCTGCGGCAGGATAGCCTTGCCACTGCAACTCGATATTGTCGAACATCAGGCCGCGCTTGTCAACATACACCGGAGGTTCCCGTATGATGAAAGAGACTCCCCCCACACTGACCCTTGAGGCGACGACGTTCAACAAGCCGCAGCTTCAGGAACAGCTTTCCGTGCTCGAGCAGCGTCAGGAAGCGCAGATCGCGCTTGCCGGGCGTTCCAATGTGGGGAAGTCGTCCCTCGTCAACGCCCTCGCCCGCCGCAAGCAGCTTGCCAAGATCAGCGCGACGCCGGGCAAGACGCGTTCCATCAATTTCTACAGGGTCGCCCCCGACGGCTTTTCTCTGGTCGATCTTCCGGGCTACGGCTATGCGAAGTGTTCGCAGGAAGAGCGCAAGAGTTGGGCCAAGCTTATTGAATACTACCTCACGAACACCCCGACGCTCAAGGCCTTAGCCCTGCTGCTCGACTGCCGGATTCCGCCGCAGGCATTGGACCGTGATCTCGCGGACTTCGCGCGCGGGCACGGCATCCCGCTTTTGCCCGTCCTGACCAAGGCCGACAAGTGCACGCAGGTCGAACGCAGCAGGCGCCAGCAGGAGTGGAGCCGTCTGCTCAACGGCATCATGCCCCTTCCCGTTTCCTCCAAGGACATGCGCGGTGTCGATGCCCTCTGGTCCGAGCTGCGCCGTTTCGCGGGGACGGGGGAAAGCGTGGGTGAAGAGGAGTAAGAATTGGGGAAGGGAGGGAGGACCTTTCTGGAGAAAGGCTCTTCCCTCCCTTCCCCAAACTCCATCCCTCCAACCCCAAAGACTTTTGTAACGGTAGATGGTGGGCCGGGCGGCAAGGCGGCTTATGGCCTTATGTCCGTCCCCTGCGCGTTT
>ENA-ORCN01000607-ORCN01000607.1-human-gut-metagenome-genome-assembly--contig:-NODE-607-length-29347-cov-8.584216_pt1 | contig 29347 bp, 30 predicted proteins | sample MGYA00242984_ERZ507984 | MGnify/ENA primary metagenome ERZ507984 (study PRJEB26167, sample SAMN06115395) | human gut metagenome | host: Homo sapiens | place: China:Hubei | collected 2016-05-19 | study... | reverse complement strand
CGGGTAGAGGGACAGGCCGTCCTGACGCCAAAGGCAACTGGCCGAGCTATTATCAATTCATGAACAACCAACTGACGTAGTTGAGGCTTTTCTTCACGTGTCTGAAAGTCGATGTTGGCAAGGGCATCCAGCTCATTCATTACAATATCGATGTTATCACAACCTATACCTGTGGAAACAACAGTGATGCGCTTCCCCTTGTAAGTGCCTGTTATGGTTTTGAACTCCCGGCTCTCCACTTCACATTCTTTGTTCTCGAAATGGGAAGCGACCAGCGCCACTCGTCCGGGGTCACCTACTAAAATTACTTTATCTGCCAGCCATTCGGGCTTTACGTGAAGGTGGAAAATAGAACCGTCTTCATTAATAATCAGTTCGGAAGATGCAAAATACTTTTTCATATTGCAGGATTATTAGTTAATTCGTATCTAAAAAGAAAACGCCGGAAACCGGTTTCTGTTCACCGGTGCCGGCATTTCCGTCAATTACTTTTTCCCGGTTATTTGCTGAGCGGCTGTTTGGAAGGGCCAGTAGCAGGCTTGGCGATGTTCTCGCGCATGGAAGTGTCGGCTTCGATATTTTTCATCCGGTAATAGTCCATGATGCCCAAATTGCCGTTTCGGAATGCTTCGGCCATTGCCTTAGGTACTTCGGCTTCGGCTTCAATTACTTTGGCACGGGCTTCCTGAGCTTTGGCTTTCATTTCCTGTTCGCTGGCAACTGCCATGGCACGGCGCTCCTCTGCCTTGGCTTGGGCGATATTCTTGTCAGCATTGGCTTGGTCTATTTGCAGGGCTGCACCAATGTTTTTACCTATATCGATATCAGCGATATCAATGGACAGGATTTCAAAAGCAGTACCGGCATCCAAACCTTTACGGAGTACCAGTTTGGAAATAGAGTCGGGATTTTCCAATACGGACTTATGGTTTTCGGATGAACCGATGGAAGATACGATACCTTCGCCTACACGGGCCAGAATGGTATCTTCTCCGGCACCACCTACTAACTGGCGTATATTGGCACGTACAGTTACACGTGCTTTGGCTATCAGCTGAATACCGTCTTTCGCAACAGCAGTAACGGGAGGAGTGTCGATGACCTTCGGATTTACTGACATTTGTACGGCTTCGAATACGTCACGTCCCGCAAGGTCAATGGCGGTAGCCATCTGGAACGGGAGTTCGATATTAGCCTTGGAGGCAGATACCAATGCGTGTACCACTTTCTCCACATGTCCTCCGGCAAGATAATGCGCCTCTAATTCATCACGCGTAATGTTGCTTAAACCAGCTTTGTGCGCTTCAATCATACCAGGCACGATGATGTAGGGAGGAACATTACGAATACGCATCAGAAAAAGTTGCACTAATGAGATGTCGACTCCTGAAACCTTGGCGGACAGCCACAGGAAAAATGGTACGTAGTGAAAGAACAGTACCAGGAAAATAATACCTCCTACGATGAGGAAGGCGGTTAGATACATTGTGCTCGGATCCATGTGATAAAATATTAGTTATTGATTATTAGATTAGATACGGGGTATTGAATATCAGTTTTTAAGTTTTTCGACTAAAATGGTTCCATCGGTGATGCGATTTACGATAATCGGTGTCTTTTCATCCATCAGACCATCTGTGGATTTTACTTCTACAATGTCTCCGTTGATTTCGGCATAACCAATCAGGGCGAGACGTGTGGTCGTGATTCCTGTATCTCCGATTTTTACCTTGGCTTCGGCACTGCGGTCCACTTTGGAGGTGATGTTCTTTTTCAGAGCAATCTTGTCCAATGTTTTGGAACGCATAAACAAAATAAGCGAACCGATACATGCTATGGCAGATATAATGAGTGTAATAATACCTGCCGTTGTTCCCATGTAGGAAAAAGCGTAGTAGTTGGCAAAAATGACGCATCCTCCTGCCAGGAAACCGGCAATGCTGATACCCGGAATTACGAATAATTCAACTAAAAACAGAATGACTGCTGCAATGATCAGCATTGTAATGATTAATATATCCATAGCTGTTTATTTGATGGTTTGCTTTTCTAAGTTGCGTATTTGGATGGCGGTTTGTTCCACTTCAGCGGATAATTGTTGTACCCGTTTTTCCAAGTCAAGAATAGCGGCTGACATTTTGGACTTTTCATCTTTACTTGCGTGTGCATACCATGAACGCATCTCTTCCAACTTAGCGGATTGTTGCTTGTAACTTTTCTCCAACTGGCTGTATTTGCTGAATAATGTCTTGGCTTGTGGAGAATGAAAGTCAGCCAACCGGTAATAGGTGGTATGGTCATCGATGATAAATTCAAAATCATAACTCTTTTCGGCCTGAGGCTTGGCGTTGAGAACATTTTGCAGCCTTTCTTTAGCTGCCTTGACTGCTTCTTTGTCCTTCCATGTATCCTTTATAGAATGAAGCTGTGCCAGTTGAATTATCTTTTTAGTATCCATTCCTTCATAGTTATACACTTGTTTGGACGAGTTGGGAATGAAAACATAAATGCAGACTTTATCTTCCGGTTGATATCTGTCGGAAGCAAACCAACCCAGGTTGTTGAATTCGTCAATCACATACATGTAATCATTGTAAGGTGAGTTGAAAGGCATACCTACATTTTCCGGCGCCAGATAAGAATCTGTATTGGTATTATAGCGGGTAACGAAAATGTCATATCCACCGAAGGTATCCGGACCGTCTGCCGCATAATAAATCGTGATGCCATCTGTCAATACATAAGGATAGTTGGCATTGACGGCTTCATTGATACTTCCGGGAAGCGGACTGCCTTGACTCCATTTGTCCAGTAATTTATTGCGTGAAAGAATACTAAGGGTTCCGTCCGGTTGTTGTTCACTGTAATAAATTTTATTGCCTAATTCGGTTTCATATACGGTTCCGCCCTGTTTGTCCGAATCCTTAAAATAGGTGCTGTACGGGAATAGTTTCCCTGATTCGGTACTGATTTTATAGGCTTGTAGGAAATTCTTTTTGTCAATAACAAAACTGTCGATGAAACACACTTGTTCCACTCCTTTCAACATACGGAAGTTAGCCTTGCTTTTTTCCAGCAATTTATCGGCTTCTTCCGTAGAGCGTTTCCTTCTGGAGAGATCGGAAATGTAATCTTCATAAGTTTCGATCGCTTCTTCGAAACGATATAAGTCGTTGTAATTCTGTGCTAAATAAAGTTGTCCGCTGGGAATTCTTTTTTTTACGGCTGTTTCCAGATATTTAAGGGCTTCTTCCGGTTCACCGGTTTTCAGACAACACACGCCGTACCATAAGTTATAGTTTCCGTTGGCCGGCTGTGTCTTGACGAATTTTTTGAAAACGGGCTTGGCTTCTTTGTATTCTCCTTTTTCATACAGAGCTTTGGCTTCTGCCAAAGTTTGTGCGGAAAGTGTCATGCTTAGAAAGCCAAACAAAAGGGATAGGATATATTTTTTCTTCATATGGATGTGCATACTTAAATTCAGAAGTTCAAAAATACAAATTTATCGGGAATAATGCCGGATTCCATCATTCTATTATGTTAATTCTTCTTTAAATCGTTCTTTTCTGTTACTTTTGCAGCCGATTAACCAGCTATAAGCTCACTAAATAGAAATGGCACAATTTACCGAAGAAGAGAAAATGATGCGCCGTATAGAGAAACGGTTCAGTAAAGGTGTGGTAGAGTACGGATTGATTGAAGATGGAGACAAAATTCTTATCGGACTTTCCGGGGGCAAAGACTCACTGGCATTGGTGGAACTGCTTGCGAAGCGTGCACGTATTTACAAGCCTGAATTTTCGATAGTAGTTGTCCATGTGGTAATGAAAAATATTCCTTATCAGAGTGATGTGGAGTATCTTCGGGAGTATGTGGAATCTTGGGGAGTGCCTTTCCTTTTGTATGAGACGGAATTTGATGCCGCTACAGATACCCGGAAGTCCCCTTGCTTTCTTTGTTCATGGAACAGGCGTAAGGCTTTGTTTACGGTGGCAAAGGAGCAAGGATGCAACAAGATTGCATTAGGGCATCATATGGATGATATTCTGGAAACTTTATTAATGAACATTACTTATCAGGGGGCTTTTAGCACCATGCCGCCCAGGCTTGTCATGAAAAAGTTTGATATGACTATTATCCGCCCTATGTGTCTGGTGCATGAAGCTGATTTGATGGAACTGGCACAGGCCAGAGGGTATCGGAAGCAAGTGAAGAATTGTCCCTATGAGTCGCAATCCAGCCGTAGTACCATGAAAGGCATTCTGAAGCAGTTGGAGGATATGAACCCTGAGGCACGCTATAGTTTATGGGGGAGCATGTCAAACGTACAAGAGGAATTGTTACCGTTGAAAGTTTGAATTATCAATTACTAATTATCAATTAATTAAATGAAAGCGTTTTATACTATCTTATTGCTTGTTATATCTAATGTCTTCATGACATTTGCATGGTATGGTCATTTGAAACTTCAAGAAATGAAGATAAGTACGAACTGGCCTTTATATGCAGTCATATTGTTTTCATGGAGCATTGCACTCGCTGAATATGCTTTTCAAATTCCGGCCAATCGTATGGGCTTTTTAGGCAATGGAGGTCCTTTCTCACTGATGCAGTTGAATCGAATTCAATTCGTATACTTATCGTTCGCATATTTTCCTCCTGCTTTTTTACGATATGTTTCCTATCGACGTATTACCTTTCTTTGAAATAATCCCCCCTTATTCAATCCTCAAACAATGTATCCACGACCCAATCCGGGAGGAACGACAGATCTTCTCCCAAATCCTCGCGCGTGATGGTCCATACGGACGATTCTCCTGTCTCTGGGTTGAGCGTCAGCTCCTGCACAAGGACCTCTGTGCGCTCACCGGAGGCGGTATATGCAGCCCACCAGATAAAGTCGACGTACACATTCGGATCTCCGGGCGTCGGTTCCTCCGTGCCATATGGCGCATTGTTTAACCGCAGGATCAGCGTATACGAAAACGGCCAGATTTCTTCGTTTTCACGGATGTAGGAAACGATCTGATCTCGTGCAGCAATGAGATCGAAGTCGTAATGGCTGCCCTTGTCCAGAGAGCACAGATAGTTGTCTACCGCATCTTCCCATGTCCCGTGATGATCCATAACCGTATCGATTGCGGCAAAGGAAGCCGGATACTGCGCCTGCAGTCCTGCTGCGTCCGCTTCATGAATGTGTCCGAATGCCCAGATAAACCAGGTCCGGAACCATTCAAGCGGCGTCTCGGCTTCCAGCTCCAGATCTTCCGGCCCAAGCAGACTCCGGAACACCTCAAACGCCATACAGGACAGATCATGATCGCCCCACGCGGTATTCTGAAGACTGAGGCTGTCAAGCCCGCAGTAAAAGCTGCCAATCAGCTGGCTGAGTACTTTCTCTTTTTGCGCCGTGATTATCTCGTATTCCGGGCTGCTTTTCCAGTCATCCAGCGTCTGAAGTGTTTGAAGAACCGCACAAAGATTTTCATAGTCGCCGAGATCCGGAACTGTACTCTGCGGTTCTTGTTCCGCGTGTGATTCTTCCGACAGCGCTTCTTCCGCTTTTTCCGTCGGCTCGGTTATTGTTTCTTCCGTAACTGCCGAATCCGACTCCGGCAGACGGATATCCGTTTGCTCTTGCCGTTTCTGACAGCCCGTCAATACTAGTAGAACGCAGAGCATCGTAAAAAATGTGTGTTTTTTCATTAAGGCCAATCCCCTCGATCAGATCGCTTTGCGCTTACAGATCCCCTAAAATCTTTCTCACAGCTCGAATGACCTTTTCTTTGAATTGCCTAGATGTAATATCCTGAGAATTTTTGGGGAATGGAAGTTCAACAAGTGCAGATCGAGAATTTGCGCTCAAACTTTCAGCATAGTTTGTAATATAACCTTTGTTGGAATTTGATTTATGCAAAAAGAGGAATTCATCAACAAATGGTTGGCTCAGCTGCGCGTCGCCGATAACCGTATTCTGCCATCCATGAACATCAAGGAAAGAGATATCGCCATGTTGCTGTGCCAAGTTGTCCAGATAATTTTTAATTGCAGCAGCTTCTATCGCAAGGCAAGACGTATGGCCAGTGTAGTTTCTACGATTCGTTGTTTCGGAAAATCCAATGGGGAAGCATCTATTCATATCAATGCCGCCTGCAGCTTGTATAGAAGCATCGCCGACATTGGCTCGACCTGGTCCGCAGTGTGTATAGCCATGCAAAATGCCATCCGGATTTGCAACGGGAATCACATACAAGGACCAATTAGTTGCCCAGGGCTGGCTGGAGCGGCCTTCCATTTCCTGAATTAGCCCATTTGCAATCTTGACCAATTCAATTCCATCAGCTGCCCATGCATCTTCATATCCATGAATTGCAAATAATGCAATAAGCGCCTTAGAACCGTTTCCGATTCTATATGAGTTAATCGGATGCCCTTTAGGACTGGTGCAAATTAAGGCGGGTGAAATGCCAGTTGTTAGCGTTGGCAATACAATTGGTGATTGCAGAATGAGGCTGCGTTTTGCATAGCTTCGCTTCACTACGTAACCATTTCCTGTGCAGTACTCAATTTCAGCATAGTCTGATTCATATGTTCGTCCTTCAAGAACACTGACCAGAGCTCCCGAATCAATCGATTCATCCTGCTTATATGTTTCACCCGGACCAAAAAACAAATTGATTTTAGATTCTTGGCTACTACCTCGCGCAATATACGACCCTTTTCGTTCACTTAAGATTGCTCCACTGCCACGAATGTCTGTTATAGATTCTTGCGGAATGTAGCCGCGTTTTCTTCCGTACTTAGTATTGAAGTCGATATAATACCACGCACGATTATATTGTCCTCGCTCGATTTGATCCAGAACAACCACATATTCCTTTCCAAAAACAGACGATTCAGCGGGATAGACCAATGAATCATCTGGACCATTGTAGACACTGCACGTTGTCTCTTCTTTTCTTACCTGCCCCAGTTTGCCACGTTTCTTTTCTTCGAGTTTATCGCTTTGTATATAGCCACGTTTTGTTCCATTGCTCGAAGAATACTCGATATACAAGAATCCGGAAGCTGAGTTTTCGATTACTGTGACGCTCTCGCCTGCTGCTACAGTTCCTGCCAGAGCATATGTCGTCATATTAGGGCCAGTATAGACTGTAGCGCTTGCCGTACCATTGCAATCCAAGTAGCCGATCCGCACTGGTTCATTGAGCACGGAGCCGACGCTTGCGTAGTTAGATACTGCATTTTTTGCAACATACCCACGCTTCAGTACACTTCCTGCAATATAGTCAATGCAGAAATAATCCAACTCTTTGAAGATGCATCGAACACCCTCGTCTGCCGAAACACTCCCAATTGAGGCATAAATGTCTGCAGATGGACCAGAGTAGACCGTACAATCGGCTTCCATTTTATGGGGAAAAGAAATAATATTACCAACAGACGTTGCAGGAACATAGCCTTGCTTTCGTCCGGCACTTGTCGCATAATCAATTAACTTAAACGTATTTGACAATATGTTTTCTTCACGAACCGGCATAATAATTTCATCCTCAGCAACACGCCCGATGTTAGAATATAATGTAGACGGTCCTGCAAATACGACTGCATTGGCGCTCATTGTCGCGTATGTAGAAATTAGAGAAACCGAATACGGCGCAACTCCATTTCCGATTCTTGTGAGATTGTCGTCCTGAATATATCCTCTTTTCCTCGTGCCTCCAGCCGAATACTCTGCTTGAAACCAAGCGGTCGAATCGATTACACCATAGGCCACAAGCACACAATATTCATATTGCGATAAACCACCCAGCAGAGCATAACTTGTTTTGGGACCGGCGTACACACTTTTGGCGGTATTTGTACGGGCCAATATTCCTTTAAGGTTTCGCACAATGCTAATTGGAATAAATCCGCGCTTCGCCCCACCACTTGTTGAGTATTCAATATAGTACCAATCGTTGACCGCTGGTAAAAACACAGTGAATGTTTCCGAGTGGGAAATCGTTCCGACACTCGCAAAACCGCTAGAGTTTGGGCCATAATACACAGGAGTTTTTCCCGGTGCAGTGCATACCCCCAAGCAGCCGGAATTGAACATTGCAGCCGTAGGGAGTCCACTCTCGTTTACAAACGATCCAACTGGAACAAATCCGCGTTTTTTCGTAGAGCCTGCCGTATAGGTGATGTAATAATAGTTAAGTTCTTTTGCATGTACTTCAACTGTTTCATTTGCATCAATACTGCCAACGCGACAATAGAGTGTATCACTCGGGCCAAAATACACAATCGTTGATGCCTTTGCTACCGCAGATTTTGACATATGATTCTCCTTTGAATTGAATTAAGGATTACTCCCTTTGCTATATTTATGTCTATAATACGCGAAATGGGGACACAGCGTCCCCAAAATTCTTCACAGATGTTCAGCTGATTACCTAGGACATAAAAAGAGGGCAATTGCTTTTGCTTCGCAATTGCCCACTTTTTGATTGGTTTGAACTTGATGCCCCGTGAGGTCACTTTATACTGTGATAGTTTTCGTCGTGTACGATCTTGAATCGCCGCCACTTCCGTCAGAGGCGTAGAACACGACTACTGCATAATAGGATTTGCCCGAAGTGCCCGTATATGTGACGGATGCTGTTTTACGTCCGGTGTCGCTTCCCATAAGATACTCATATCCGTCTGTCGTATAAGAATATGTAGCAACGTTTGTTCCACTGGAGGTATAGATTTTAACCGATTTAATACCGATCGTTTTCATTCGACCAGTCCCAGTGATTGAACAATCCACGGTTATTTCGTTGCCAGAAGAATAAATCACCGCATTATATGACGAAATATACTTGCTGGCACGAAGCGTTGCTGCCAAAGCGAGCGATGTAAATAAAGAGCAGATCAAAATGAAGGAAATTGCTGAAGTCAATACTCGTTTGCGCATATTATTCTCCTATCGATTGTATGATTTTGATGATTTCATCATAAGTCTCAACGCCCACTATATTGCATTCAATATTGCCCGCAGTCCATGCCACAAAATAAACTCCATCGTTTGTCATGATATAGTACACTGTACCGTTGTATTCGTACTGTTCAGGATCATTGGTATCCTTTTCATATAGTAAATGATCCTGATTCTCGGAAAACACCGTATACAGTAATGTAATCGAAGAATCACCATTCCCTAAGAGACAATAAAAAGATACAGGCTGAGTTACCGCATTGTACTGGAAATCCGTTTCCACAAAACCATCAGGAAGATAGCTTGGCAAAATAGCTGTAGGTATGCCGTGTATTTCCATCTCATTGGCAATAGGGGTCAACGGTGCCGGAATTTCTTTCGCGGAAGAACGCGCGACTGTTTGCGTATATTCTGACGACTTGAAACCAAATGTCTCTTTGGTCCAGTTGGCAATTGCTCCCCATAAGTCAAGCCCAAATGCATAAGCGGTTAGAGAGGTTGCCAGCAGAACGGCAATGACTGCCGCAAGGATGCGGGCTGTGCGAAGGACCCATTTGCGTGGACGCGTATTTGAACGCGGTGCGGGCCGGAGGATTTGCGTTTTGTCGGAAGTACCATTCAGCTGTGGCTCATCATCAAAATCAAAGAGCGAGCATCCTTCGCTTGAAGCAAAACGATAATTTTTGTTAAAAGAACTCCAAGCGTGATTGACATCTCCGAAATCAGATGACGGCAGCTCCTGATTGCGCTTTGCGATCACCCCCATAATATATAAAATTGCATCAGTATCGGAGTCTTCGCCGTCTGGGAGCTGAGAGTCCTGACGTAAAATTTCGTTCAATTCCTCCGTGCTCATCTCGTCAAACTTTGAAAAATCTCGATAAAAATGCTCTTTGGATTCCGACATCTCTGTGAACCCCCTTTGTTTTTATATGTACACAATTGGTTTGTTGGGGACATACATTAAAAATCTTTCTCAATTATTTTTTGAAGCTTCTTTTTTGCACGTTGCACACGCTTTTTGCAGGCTTCAACCGTAATTCCCAATTCTTCCGCAGCTTCCAACATAGTATATCGACGAACAACGATATTTACAAGAAGCTGAAAATCTTCTTCTCCTAGAGCATCTGAGTAGGCAACAATGAATTCTGTTGGCTCCACAGTTGTGCTTGCCTGCGGCTCATACGCAGACATCGCCGCAAGTAGTGCATTACTAAGTCTAGCCTCAGTTCGCCGTCTATTACGAATCACATTTTTAAGTGTATTGATGAGCCAACCACGTGGATTTTTACTGCTCATCAATCCATCTGGCTTAATACACGCAATTCGAAAAGTATCTTGTACAACTTCTTCAGCAAGTGCCTTGCTTCCCAGTGCACTCATCGCGTAGATACACAGACGGGTGTACATCTCCCGGTAAAGTCGCTCGATATATTCCTCTTCTTCTTGATTTAAACTCATGTTATATCCTTCTTGGCCAAGAGTCTTGCTCAACACTTTTTATTCCGATTTTGAAAATTCTTCAATACAAAGTTGAACCAAACGTTCTACTGCGATTATAAACGATTCGGGCTTATCCCTCAAGAGTGTCTCGATGTTTCGGATGCGAGCATCAGCTTGGTTTGGGTATATCAGATAATCCACACTTACGCCCAGGCAATTTGCTAGGTCATATAGTACTGAAATACTGACGCCTTTATTTCCGCGTTCGAGATTTGCATAAAATGATGTACTGATACCCACCTTTTCAGCAAGCTGTTCTTGGGTTAATCCATACTGTGTTCACAAACGCTGCAGATTCATTCCGATTATTGTAGCAATTCTCTTGTCCATGTCAACCACTCCTTGCGGAATAATTATATTTTCCGCAAGAGATAGCCGGAATAATCCAAAGGAGTGCATTTTTATTTCCGCCAGAAATATTCTTTAGAGTTTTCAATTAATTGTCCCCATATGCTACAATATGAACATAATTAAGTGGATAGCAAAAGAAAATATAATCGGGTAATCGAAGCAGGATAACGGCATTTCCTTGGAACAGGGCGAGCCACTTATTTTATTGGTACATATGGTAACCGAAATAATCGGTTTCAGCCATATGATTGCGCAACCAAAATGGCCTATGATTATTCTAAAGTGGGCGACAAAAATGTTCAGATTCGGAATTTGGACACCGACGAGGTCTTTACCTACTATCAGGCCGATGTTGGCGCATTGCCCGATGCAATTATCGACATTTGGGGCGAGGACAACATCCGCGAGCTTGCAGGAACCCCGGATGGAGCGCCGACAGATAACGCAAATAATGTGAGATATTACCACGAGCGGTTTTCTGATCAAACAGCCCCTGCCAGATAAAAACGCTTAGAGAGGATATCCGCCTCTGCTCCCGGCAGAGGCGGATGTCCTGCCCTTTTTGAAACAGGAGGAGAGACATGAAAGTAAAGCAATTGATTGCCATTCTTCTTATGCTGCTGCTACTGACGGCGTGTAGCGCAAACACCGACCTTGACCGTCCGGACGAGGTAGGTCCATCGGAACAAACGTTCAACATGGACGCCTCTGCCGCTGAACCGGAAGACGGGGCGGAAAAACCGACGCCGCCAGAGACCGCGACGCCCGAGGAAGCCCCGGACGCAGAACTGGTGGAGACGCTGCTTGTCACTGTGGTAGACAACATCAACGGCGAAAATACGGATGACGGCGTGGAGCTAGTCATCTATGCTTACGATGAACAGTCGCAGGCGTTTCGGGCAATCTTCAAGACGCCAATCGGCCCATATGTGTATCCGGCCAATACGGTGGATTTTGAACACCAGATCGTCTACTACGCGTCTGCACGCCCGGACGAGACATATGACAACCTATATTCGTGTGATTTGAAAACAGGAAATGTCCAGCGGCTGACGGATGGAAAAAATGCGTTTAATGATCTTCTCTTTGTGGATGGCACGCTCTATGCCAATGTGGCTCGGGAGTTCTGCACAACCTGTCAGCCCGCCCGGTTTGACCTTGACAGCCAGACGTTTACCTATCGAAATGAGGCCGACGACGATACGTGGCATCAATCCTTCTCCTATGACGATTACGCAGACGAATTTTTGATCCTCACTTGCTCGGATGCGGAAATGCGGACACACCGCGTCGCGGCGGAGACACATATCCGGCCTAAAACAATTTCTTTGATCGACGCAACATTTGAGAATGTCACACCTCTGTTTTTTACGGAGGATTTTGAAATCTGTCTGAACCGACGGCTGAATGAAAATACCATTCTGATGACAACAGAGCCACAGATGGTCAGTGGAACGCGTACACTCAAACGTCTGGACATCACCTCGCAGGAGGTGGAGAATGTGGCAATTCCCGGAATTCAGCAGGTTCATATGTTCTATCCTTCCTTGGACGGCAATACCCTGTATTTCGTCGGCCAGGCGGAGGGCAAGACAATCTGGAACGTTTACCGCTATGCGCTGGACACGCAGGAACTGACGCAGCTCACGTTCCCCAAACAGCCCGACCGGATCATTGACATACAGATCACGCACCAGCCCTGCGGGCCTGATTTTTCACATGGATGTTGCGTCCTCGAAGACGAAGGCCTAAAAAAATAACCTTTTGGATTACGCACTGACAGAATGCAGTGTTTCTCAGGCAAAACAAAGAAGACGTAGTCCCGAAACAGACTAATCAATCAGTATCTAATGGAAAATATGGAACCAAATGAATGCCATGAAAGGAAGGACAACTATGAAAAAGAAAATCCGTATTTTTGCCCTGCTTTTGGTTGTAGCGATGCTCTTATCGGCATTTGCCTATGCTCATGAAGAAACAGACAGCGCGAAGATTCACTTAACAGGTGAAACGTTGAGCGAAGCCGATGATGTTCAGGCTATCGGCAACCGAGCTATCTTTATTTCTACGCAGAATAAGATTGCCAGCGTTGATGACTCGCAACAAGAATATGTTGCAGAGTACGTGCCAGAATACCAGATTGAATTTGCTATACCGTATCAGAACAAAGGCGTCATGATTGGCAGTGAAAAACCGACTATGGTCGCGTGCCCTAACGCATTGTGCAAGGATGAATATGAGCTGTCATGGGAGGGCACGTATGAGTACTTTGATTTGACCACAGGCGCAGTTCGAGCCATCCGTGACCCGAACACATTTTACATTGCGGCAACAAGTGTTGGCCTCACAGATCAGTCAAACTATACAACCACCATAAACGGAAAAAGCATTCCCAACGCGCAATATCCCGCAGGCGGCACATATAGCGGATCGACCAGCACGAGTTTTGGTACAGGTTCACAATGCCACGGATTTGGGCTCTATATCTATGACTACTTATTTGGAAGCAGTGGTGCAAAATGCTCTCAGGGTTTTGAGTATATCGGAAACTATACTCAAACGCAAATAAAGAACAAACTTCAGTCTTTTGCTCTTGGAACGCTGCTCAGAGTTAGCTACAGCGGCAGCACATCAGATGAGCATACAATGATTTTGGTTGGCAGAGACAGCACTGGCGTTATCATCTACCATGCAAACTGGCCTGATAACGGCACTGTAGCAATTTCACATGTGACATGGAGTGGATTTGCACAAACGTTCCCCTACTTGGATTTTATTATTTGTCCGCATAATGTGAATGTCTGGAAGCCATATTCCTCGACGCAGCACAGAGGAGCATGCACAGCGTGCGGGACTTATCTTTACGGAAGTCACTACGCACAAGTCGGTGGTATGGGGACTTGTCTGGTCTGTGGCTATTACGGAAATATGCCAGGATTGACCAGTACAGGTCATGAGACAGAATGATCGCGAGGTATGTTCTATGATAGGAGTCGTTACTCTGCAGCGAAAAAGTGTGATGTGTCTCCTGCTGCTTGTGATTGCGGTGTTGATGCTGAGCGGTTGCCATCAACAAAGTCGTAGTGCGCAGCTAGATATTGCTGTGCAGCAACCGCCAGGGGTGGAGCAGCCCACTGAGGCACAGCCTACGCCGCAAGCGCGCCCAGCCAAACCGGAACAGGCAGAAGATCCGTCATTTCTCTCTCCTGAAAGCGACGGGGACTACGATCTGGTATTCTTCTTTGCCACAGCGGACATCGGCGATTATGAATTTTCCATCGCCCCCGAGGGCAGCGACGATTGGCAGAAGCTCGACGAGGCGCACTGGCTGGGAACCTGCGGCCAGTCAGAGGAGCACAGCCGGGTGCATCAGCAGCCCTCGCATATTTCAAAGTTCGGATTCCGCTTCGCGGATGAAGCAGACGGACGCTATCAGCTCAGGACTACGACGGTCGGGGTGACGCCCGCTGAGGTGCAGGAGCTATGGTCGCTTGAGATCAAGGATCAGACAACGCTGCTCGTCGTGGGAAGCGACCCGAAGACGGGTAAGCAGCTGCCGGAGCTTCTGCCCATGCGGCGCTGCGCCGACTGCCCGCAAAGCTGGTTTTTCCAGGAGGGCGATCCCGCCGAAGCGGGGCCGGGGGTCATCGACTGCTGCTATGTTGCCCTGCCGAACGAGGAGGCGGCCAGCTATTTCCTTGCCCCGGAGGGCTGCGAGGATTGGATTGCTGTGAGCGCGGAGGCAAGCGATGGCCTGTGTGAAAACGAGAAAATCCACGGCGAAGGCTACCGTCTGCTTCGCGTTCCCCTTGACGCAGACGCGGAAGGTACGCGCTATCAGCTTCACCGGGAAGAAACCAACAAAGTCACGGCCACATGGCACGACATTTGCATCACGGACGATCACACCCTGCTTCGGGTGTACAGGCAGCCGGGATCAGCGGCGTGGCAGTCTGCCTGGTGCGCGGGGGAAGAACTGCTGCTGGTGGAAAGCTTCGCCCGCTGCGGCGAATGCCCGAAAAACTGGCCGGAGGGACGCCGTCAGAAATGCGGCACCACCGCCCTGAGCGCAAACGCAGACGCCCCTGTTGGAGAAAGCGTCTGCGGAGATCTGGAATTCTACTTTGGCGCGGACAACGTGGGCTGGTACGAGTTCTCCATCGCGCCGGAGGGAAGCGATGCGTGGGTCAAGCTGGATGACGTGTGTATAGATCGCGGCTGGAGCGCGGACGGTTACGTCTGTCCGTCTAAGTATGGCGTCCGATTTGAAGAAGGCAGCGGGCTGTATCAGCTCCGCGCCACTGTCAAGGCCCCGCTGCCGTTTGCAATATCGAACATCTGGCACAACCTGCCGCTGCAGCCGAAGGAGGCGCTTCTGTATGTGGCCTGCCCGCCCGGAACCGAGCAGTGGCAGGAAGCGATTGCTGCGACACAGGCCGTGATCGTAACGCAAATGGAGCCGGAGGGATTGAGGGAATAAGCTATAAGAATTCCATCGCATAAAGCAGGAGGAAAGAATGAAAACAAAGCAACGATACCGCCGGTTCATGCAGGAAAATCTGTTTGACCATATCTCCATCAAACCTGAGAACACTATCGTTCCTGACGGCCTTGCTGACGATATCTCCTCCATGTGCAGGGCGTATGAGCGCAAGATTGAAGACTGGGGCGGCGTAGATATCCAACTGCTCGGCATTGGCCACGACGGGCACATCGGCTTCAACGAGCCGTGTGACCATTTTCCTGTCATGACCTACGAGGTGCAGCTGACCGAAATGACCCGCGAAGCAAACAAACGCTTCTTCTCCTCCCTCGCAGACGTCCCGACAGCTGCGCTCACCATGGGAATCGGTACAGTCATGGCCACAAGGAAGATCGTCATGATCATCACCGGCGCGGACAAGGCGGACATCCTCTACAAGGTCTTCTTCGGCCCTGTCACGCCGGAGGTTCCGGGCTCCATTCTGCAGTTCCATCCCGATGTGACCCTCATCTGCGACGAGGCAGCGGCAGCCAGAATGCCGCAGTAAGGACAGCAATGCAGCATTTAGGCATTGAGAACCCAATCGAAAATTTGACCGTGTCAGAGTATGCGATTATACCATTGCAAATGTCCTTGGAAGAAATGTCACTGCAAACTCAATATTATGAAGTAAAATACGGCGATTTTGACGTAAAAATACGTCACTGCTGATGTTTACAAAAAGGGAGAAATATGACAAACTAATGGTAACAGATGACGAAATACAAAGAAGAATACGTACACTCAGATCATTTGTTATATGTTCAGCTTGGAGAGAATGTCCGGAAGCTACGAAAGCGGTGCCACCTTACGCAGGATGAATTGGCAGCGCGTATTGGGGCCGATCAAAAACGAGTATCCAAGATTGAGCGCGGCGAGGCACGCCCAAACTTGACGCTTTGCCTTAGATTAGCAAATGCGTTCCATGTATCGATAGATACGCTTCTGGAGGGCGTTGTGGAATATGAAATGGTGCAAACCCTGCTGAACGATACGTCCGAACAGCTTCTTGCGCAAGAATTGTTACAAGTTGTAAAACGATATATCAGAGAAGCAGAGAAATAGCGGTGTTCCAGCGAACACCGCTATTTTTAGTCCCCGTATTCTTCATCCTGAAGCATACGAATGAATCTAACGACCATTCGCTTTTGCTGCTCCGTGCAGGTTGCAGCCAAATGCGTAATTTGTGTCATCATCGGATCAGCTTCGGTCAGTTCTGGATAAAATATCTGATCGGCAGAAAGACCGAGACTGCGCAGAAGCAGTTCTAACGAGTTCATGCTCGGTCCCTTTTCGCCCAACTCGATCGCGGAGATCTGTCGGTCACTGACTGTACTTTTTTCAGAAAGCTGCTGCCGGGTCAGTCCCTGCGCTTCGCGGTTTTCCCGCAGGATCTTGCCGATCCGCTCGGAAACTGGCTCATGTAATTCCACCACCGATAGATCACCTCCGTCGACGATATTCTACATGAAATAGCCTCATCAGAAAATGCTCCGATGGTGGCGAAATACATACACTAATAGCACATATAGAGAATACTCCCGTTTCCGCCATATAAAAAAACGGCGGAATTGGGAGTCTACCTGTGTGAACATAGACACTCCATTTCCGCTGGGAATGGAGTGTCTTATGCGTCAAACGGTGGCATGGAAGCGGCGATGCCGTTTCTTGCGGTGACCAGCCAACCAGCATACTGTAGCGGGGCTTTCAGCCGCAAAAACTGGTGCAGGATGTGACAAGAACCTCGCATACGCGAGATATACACTATCAGATGTAAGAATTAACAGCTATCAGTGCATATCTGCCAGAGAAGGCAGATGTACGCCGATAGCTGTTTTTTATATCCGACCCCGTGCCCCTCCGCTTTTGAAATTTTGGTTTTCTCAAAATTTCAAAAGATTGGAGGAATCCGTAATGGGATTCAACTGCGCACAGGAAAAAGCAAAATTTGACCGTGAATGGCTGCGCCTTCGAAAAGAATATACAGATGCCGGTATGAGTGAAGCGGCAATACAGAAGATTTATGAATACGACTGGTACTGCTTCTGTCGTAACCGCGCTTATGAGCGCAGGGCGACACAAATGCCGCCACTGGAAATTGACAGTCCAGACGATGAACGCCGGTCTGCGCTGTTTCGGAAAAACGAGGCGCTTTCAGCTTCTTTTGATGAAAGTGCATTTCCAGGCCGTTATGCATGGATTGACACATTGGAGGATGCGCGATTACTTCGCGCCATTATGAAATTAAACAAAAAGGACTTGGAATTGCTTACCTATGTCACACTTGAGGGACATGGTCAAGAAGAGCTTGCGCGAAGATGGGGGTGTACCCAGGCAGCAGTTGCTATCCGTATGAAAAAAATTAAAAAAATTTTTCAAACGACCTTATAAAAAAGCCGTTCCCGTGGCCTATGCATTGAGGGGATATTTTCAGTCCGCCTCGTGCAGCTTGAAAAGTACATATCCAGCGACTGAAATGACATCAAGCGGACGAGCCAGAAATGGAACAGCGATGCGGAGGATGCGCGAAGACCACCTGTGCGGAAGATCTTACTTCTGCATAAAGACGGCCCAACAAGGTGACGAGCGGTACCCATCCATCCAAAAGCAGCTTTGGCAAGCTGCCTCGCAATGATCTTGTCCGCGGACAATGGTACTCCTGCCCAGCCACAACGGAACGTAATGGGGGCAGCTCGGAGAGATCCTCGGAGGGGTGCAGACCCGTGCGCGGCGCCAGCCGCCGTTCAGCCGCTGCCTTGGCTCCGGGAAGAAGCGTCGAACAGGAGCGAGCATCAAAATTTCAAAAGCAGGGGCGGCTCTGCGCAATCAGAGCCGCCCCGTGGCTGAAGGAGAATCTTATGAATCCAAACATTGATTTTTTAGGAATCTGTCAGCTCCTGAAAGCGCTCCGAACGGTCGGATTTTCTGAGACTGAGATCAAAAAGATCGCGCGTCGAATCGCTGTCGAGCTTGGTGCAAATTTCACACTTTACGCTTGATTTTTCTCCGTTTTGGTTATAGCTATTACGCCCTTGGTGTGGTAGTGTGTGTTGCTGCAGAGGGAGGTGAACAGCATGGCAAAGAAGCAGACCGACGGAAATCTTGCGCTGGAACAGCAGCGTGTCATCGTCATCCCGGCGCACGATGAGATCGTCGCGCGGAAGCTGCGCGTCGCAGCCTATGCCCGCGTCAGTTCCTCCAGCGAAGATCAGCTTAATTCCTATCGCGTCCAGAATCAATACTATTCCGAACTCATCTCCGGTAATCCGGATTGGGAAATGGTCGATATTTACGCCGATGAGGGCATCACCGGCACGTCGGTTGAAAAGCGCGAAGATTTTCAGCGCATGATGCAGGATTGCCGGAAAGGAAAAATCGACCGCATTCTGGTCAAGAGCATCTCCAGGTTCGCCCGAAATACAAAGGACTGCCTTGCAGCCGTTCGGGAACTCAAAGAGCTTGGCGTCAGCGTCCAGTTCGAAGAACAGGGCATCGACACAAGCAAGGTGTCCAGCGAGATGGTCACGGCGATCATGGCGTCGTTGGCCCAGAAAGGCAGCGAGTCGATTTCAGGAAATGTCCAGTGGGGTTACCAAAAACGTATGGAGAGCGGCAAGTTCAATACTTGCAAAGCGCCCTATGGCTTTACCCTGCACGAAGGAAAAATGTCTATAAAAGAAGACGAAGCAGCGGTCGTTCGATCCATCTTTCAACTGTATCTAAATGGACTAAATGGATACGAAATTGCAGACGCCCTGTCCCAACAGGAGATTCCGCCGGGACACGAAATGGGAACATGGAAGGACTCGTCGATATACTACATTTTGAAAAATGAACGATATGCTGGCAAAGCAATGGTCGGGAAAAGCTATTCAACAACTACATTCCCGCATAAAAAGGTCAGGAACCACGGTGAACGAGAAATGTATCTGCTGCCAGATAGTAATCCGCCGATTGTATCTGTGGAAATATTTGATAGAGTACAGGCGCTTTTGCAATCAAGAAAAAACGCACACATTGGTTCAACGAACCAGCCGTTCAGCAGAAAACTGTACTGTGCGAATTGCGGACGGTCGCTCAAGCGGAAATTTACAAACGATAAAATGTATTGGGTCTGCAATACGCATTTCCAGAATGCTGCATCATGCCCTACACCACCATATCACACGCCGGATATAGAACAGGCATTCTGCCGTCTGTACTACAAACTCAAACACCACGGAGAATCCATCTTCACGCAGATGCTCTCGAATCTCCAAAAGATCCGCTATAGCCGAATGCTCTGGAGCGAGGATGTTATCTCTCTCAACAAAAAAATATCCGATATTCTCAGTCAGGTTCAATTCCTAGCCCAGCTTCAACAGACTGGCGGCGTTGATCCTGATACTTTTATATCTTCCAACAACAAGCTTAACGAACAGCTCCGCAGGCTGAAACAGGAAAAAGCAAGGCTTCTCGACACCGACAGCGACAATCTGGCAGACCGCACCCGTGATCTTATGGACGCGCTGGAGGACGGGCCGGATTTCCTCGACAGCTTTGATGCGGAGCTGTTCGATGCGCTTGTCGACAAAATCATCGTGGACAGCAACGGGCGCCTGCGGTTCCGCCTGAAAAACAGGCTGGAGCTGACAGAACAGATTGAGAGGACAAAGCGGTAATGGGAAATCGGAAGCTGCCGTTTGGCTATCAGATGCGCATGGGCGAGATCGTCCGGAACGAGCCGGAAGCCAAAGCCGTGCAAGACATTTTCCTGCAATATACGCTCGGCGCATCGCTGAAGGAGATCGCAGCGCAGATGAACAAAACCGGCCCCACCTATGACGAGGGCAAGAGCTGGAACAAGAACATGGTCGCACGGATCTTAGAGAATGACAAATACACCGGCGCAGACGATTATCCAAAGCTGGTCGATACTGCATTATTTGAAGCGGCATCCACAAAACGTCAGACCAAGCAGCGCCTGCCGGAGCGAACGCCTGCGCAGAAAGCGCTTAAGCGGGTCTGCTCCAAGCCGCCTACGTCGGAAATCGAGCAGCAGGTCACGCGCCTGCTTGGCAGGCTGACAGAACAGCCGGAGCGCATCACGCAGCCAGAGCGAACACCCAAACCGACGCATACAAATACGCAAGCTGAGTTGGATGACATCCTGAACACCCAGCCACTCGACGAGGACGCTGCCAGAAGCCTGATCTGCAAGCTGGCACAGGAACAATACGATGCCATTGGCAATGAAGAATACGAAACCGAGCGCCTGCGGCGGCTGTTCACCGCTTTTGAATGCACGGCAGAACTCAACGCGGAACTGCTGCAAAGCACTGTCTCCACCGTGCTGGTGACGCGACAGGACGTGCGGCTGCAGCTTAAGAACGGACAGATCATCGGAAAGGGCGATTTGGTATGACAGATGAAAAGCAGCGCATCATTATAATCCCACCAAAACCAGAATTGCAGCAAACGGCTGCGGTCACAAAGCAGCTTCGCGTTGCGGCATACTGCCGCGTCTCGACCAAGGAAGAAGAACAGGCCAGCAGCTACGAAGCGCAGTGCGAGTATTATACGGACAAGATCATGTCCAACAAAGAATGGACAATGGCTGGGATCTTCGCAGACGAAGGCATTACCGGTACATCTACAAAAAAGCGCACAGAGTTCCTTCGCATGATCCGCCAGTGCAAGCAGAAAAAGATCGACCTCATCCTTACGAAGTCCATCCAGCGATTTGCCCGCAACACGCTGGACTGCATCAACTACACGCGCATCCTCCGACAGCTTGGCATTGGTGTCCTCTTTGAGAAGGAGAATGTCAATTCTCTGCCGCCGGACAGCGAGTTCATGATCACGATGTACGGCGCAATGGCCCAGTCCGAAAGCGAATCCATTTCCGACAACATCCGGCGTGGCCGGCAGATGCACGCAAAGGTCGGAACGCTCAAAATTCCCTGTCACTGGCTTTACGGCTACAAAAAAGATGCAGACGGGAAATTCTGCATCATCCCGGAACAGGCAGAGGTGGTGCGCGAGATCTATGAGCGATACAAGGACGGCGCAAGCCTGCGCAATCTGAAGGACTGGCTGGAGGAAAACCAGATCAAGACCGTCCTTGGCACAGCCGACTGGTCGATCTCCGTTATAAAAGGCATCCTGACCAATGAAAAGTACTGCGGCGACGTGCTGCTGCAAAAGACCTTCTGCACGGATGTGATCAGCAAGAAGATCGTCAAAAATGTCGGCCAGATGGCGCAGTACTATATGCCAGATCACCACGAAGCCATCGTCAGCAGGGAGCAGTACAATGCGGTGAAGGCTGAAATGGCAAGACGGAGCGCCCTGCGCAGCCCGTCCAAGGAGGCGGTCACCGGGCGCTCCTGCTACACCAGCAAGTATGCCTTATCCGACAGGCTGTTCTGCGGCGAATGCGGCACACTCTATCGCCGCAAAACGCGAAATGTAAAGGGAAATATCTATCACGAATGGCGCTGCATCAGCCGCTTGGAATACGGCAAGAAATACTGTCACGAGTCCCCCACTCTGCGGGAGATCCCGCTGCAAAATGCGATTCTGGCGGCAATCAACTCCGCCATGAGCAACAAACCGGCCCTGCTCGACCTTATCAAGAATGCAGTTTCCTTAGAGCTTCTGCCGGTGCAGGGTCAGACCATGAGCCTTTCCGATATCGAACAACGGCTGGCGCAGCTCGACGAGCAGTTCCAGTGCCTGCTGGCGGAAGCCATTGATGCCGAGGATAAAGAAGCCTGCAACGCACAGTTCGCTGAAATCCTGGCTGAGCAGACAGCACTCAAAAAGCAGAAAGAAGCGATCCTGCAAGGCAGTGCCGACGCAGACCGCGTCAGCACCCGCATGAAGCAGGCAGAGCAAGCTATAGAGAACACCGCATCCACGATCACAGAATGGAACGAAAACGCCGTCCGGCAGATCGTAGAGCGCGTGACAGTCCTCTCCGCCGACGAGATTCTGGTACGGATCAAGGGAGGCGCGGAGATCAAGCAAGCGATAAATAGGTAAAAGGAGATCGTATATGGACGAAAAGGCCGTGCAAAGCAGCCGTTATCTGTGGGCTGAAGGCACAGTGCAGCGGCACTATGCGGACCTGCTGAATCAGATCGTGCCGGAGCCTGATGCCCAGGCAACCGCAGAGTGGATACGCTTTGCGGAGGAACTTGCAGAAGCCGCGGAAACGTCACTTGAAAAAGAAGCAGATGACCTGATTGCAGCATTTCACAATTTGAAAGAGCATTTCCCGCCAGAGATCGTGTCCTGCATCTACCAGATCACCGACACGCAGCATTCTGCGCTGCTGCCTAATGAGTTCGTAGCGGCAGCGAAAGCCCTGCAAAATGGTGTGTCCGCAGAAGAAGTCATAAAGATGGCGGACAGCGGTCAGTTTGAGGGTGGCATGATGCCGACGATGGCATTATAATTATCACAGGGAGATGAAACGATGATTTACGCAACCGGCGATCTTCACGGAAATCCACTTCGGTTTCAACCACAGTACTTTCCGGAGCAATCGGAGCTGACCAAGGACGATTACATGGTCGTCTGCGGCGATTTCGGCTGTGTCTGGAACGGTGACAAGAGTGACGATCCGCAGCTCGACCGTCTGGAAACCTTGCCGTTTACGGTTCTGTTCGTAGACGGTAATCATGAAAACTTTGATGCTCTGGATGAATATCCCGTGGAGCAATGGCACGGCGGAAAGGTGCATAAAATCCGCCCGCACGTCATTCAACTAATACGAGGACAGGCGTTCGAGCTGCAAGGCCGCACCTTCTTCACGATGGGCGGCGCACAGAGCCACGATATTGTAGATGGCGTTCTGGATATGGATAGTTCGGATTTTTACGAACGATACGATTCCCTGCGCCGCAATCACGGTCAGTTCCGCATCAACCACATTTCATGGTGGCAGGAGGAACTGCCGTCCGACGAGGAATACGCCGAAGCCCGGCAGATGTTGGAACGACTGGACTGGAAGGTCGACTACATCATCACACACTGCGCACCGACAGCGATTCAGCAGAAGATCAACGACGATTTCAAGCCGGACAAGCTGACGGACTTTCTGGAAGAAATCCGATGCCGCAGCCAGTTCCACTACTGGCTGTTTGGGCACTACCACGACAACCGGATCATTGATGAAAAGTACGTCCTGCTCTATGAGCAAATGGTGCGGATATTATAAAAACAGGGCAAAGAGAACCACGGTCATAGGACCGTGTTTTTCTTTGCCCTGCAAAATGGTGAGATTATCAGTGTGATGTATTTAGCAGCGCTGTTGTCCGCGCATTGACACCCATAAGCTCCCGCTGTGTCTGTCGGTTCGCTTGGCACAGGGGCATCAGAAAATTCACAGCCTTTCGGATCTGCTGAAGGTCAGAGGGAGTGAGAGCATTCTGGTGCAGATGCTCCAAGACACGGCTATAGGTGTCTTTCAAAGGCGCGGACACGGCAGGCTGAAAGAAATAAGTTGAGATCAGGCCGCCGATCAGGGCGACTTCGTTATCAGTATACTGCATGATTGCTCTCCCTTCGCAAGAATCAAACGAATGAAGTAATCATACCACAAAATATTGTAGCAGGCTATTCGCAAAACGACGAAATATATGATGCGCACCAGCGCGGAAAGGAGAAGTCATGAACGTCAGAAAACCTGTGGATTACGGCACAATGTACCGGGAATTGACTGCAATTCTCGCGCAGAATCTTACGCAGATGGACGAAATCCATGCCATCGGCAAGGTCATCAGCCAGCGTCCGGAGAAGGGTGCAGCGGTCGCAGCTGCAGAGTTTTTGCAGGCGAATTTCCCTGACCGCACAGGCTTTTCTCCGCGCAACGTGCGTAGGATGCGCGATTTTTATCGGACTTATGAAAATGACCAAACACTCCTCCGGCTGGCAATGAAAATCGGCTGGACGCTGAACGTGGTGATCATGGAAGCGGAGTTGGCAAGAGTTGCGCGCAAGTGGTATCTGGAACAGGCGCGAGTGCAGCAATGGTCGAAGGCTGTTCTGCTGGAAAAGCTGGCATCTGAGGTGCATTTGGAAAAAACACTCGACGCGGAAGGAGATACCTGTTATACTGTTATTGGAATAATCAAAGGCGCAGCAATCAGAATAGATGGTGTGGTTACATTCGATTGGGGGGGTGTTTCCAAGTAATATGGACAACAGTCTTTTGGGGGATATTATCGGTGGCGCGGCTACAATAGTTTCTGCGATTATTAGTGTTGGTTATCTTGGAAAGATTATACACAAAGAGATTGCGCCGAGTTTTTTCAGCTATTCGGAACCGAATCATAACCTTTGGCGGTTGCTCAGAGCTGCGGAAAACGACATCACCATCGTAGTTGCATATGGTGACCGGCTATTAAGAACGCAGAAATTATCTTTGTTATTCTTGCTCAAAAAGGGAATTAAAATCAGATTCCTGATGCTTACTCCGGAAAAAGCTCTGGACATGGGCACGTCCTTTATGCAACCAATATTGCCGCCTGATAAGATCCAAGCAACATGCTCAGATAAACGACTGAAAACGAAAATGGAAATTGAGAGTGCGCTTGATAATCTAGCACAACTCCAAAAGAACGCACCCCGTAAGAATAATATAGATATAAAAATGATAAGTCACTCATTGACGGCATCTTATATTGCGATCGACCTGTCAACTAGGTTTACACACCCACGTCAGTGCAGTTCAATCATTCAAATGATGGTATATCAGTTTGGGGTCATGTCAAAGAATTCACCGACTACATATTTGACATTTAAAAATGATAAAAAGCAATTTGAAAATACTGCTGATTCAATTGATAATATGTGGCGTAGTGCAAAGCCAGTGGATATTGAAAAATACCGGAAAGAACTGCTCGCGGTCTATATGAAGTATTGGACATATACAATAGAAGAAACTGTCTAGAAATTTTGCTGAAGCACATAAAAGCATTTATGGAGAGCTCAGTGACAAGGGAAAATGCTTACGATAAAAGAAGGCGGAGATGAGAATATGGCGCAGAATGATCAGATTCAGCTTTTCGAAGACAAACGCATCCGTACTGCATGGGATGCGGAAAAGGAAGAATGGTATTTTTCTATCGTCGATGTCGTTGCCGTTCTGACCGACCAGCCGGACGCCCGACACGCCAGCACCTATTGGGCGGTATTAAAAAAACGCCTGAAAGATGAAGGCGCAGGGCAACTGCTTACAAATTGTAAGCAGTTGAAAATGACTGCAACAGACGGCAAAAAGCGCTTGACTGACGTAGCCGACACCGAGCAGCTCCTGCGCATCATCCAGTCCATTCCCTCGCCGAAAGCCGAACCGTTCAAGCTCTGGCTGGCGCAGGTCGGTCGGGAGCGGATCGAGGAAACAATCGACCCGGAGCTGACGATCGACCGTGCGTTGGAAACCTATCTCAAGAAAGGCTACAGCCGCGAATGGATCAATCAGCGCCTGCAAGCCATTCAGGTGCGCAAGGAGTTGACCGACGAATGGGATGCGCGTGGGGTGCAGCAAGGCAGGGAATACGCGATTCTGACCGACGAGATCACAAAAGCGTGGTCCGGGATGAACACGCGGCAGTATAAGAGCCTCAAGGGCTTGAAGAAAGAGAACCTGCGGGATAATATGACGACGCTGGAACTGGTTCTCAACATGCTGGCCGAAGCCACGACTACAGAGATCTCCAAGCAGAAAGCACCGGAAGGTTTGCGTGAAAATGTCGAGGTTGCGCGCTCCGGTGGCAAGGTCGCGGGCGACGCGCGAAAAGCCATCGAGCAGCAGACCGGCGTGCCGGTCATCACGTCAAAAAACGCCGCGCAGCTCAATCAGGTCGTGACCAATCTGATTGAAAGTGCCAAAAGCTTTGCAGATGGCGATAAGAAGTCTGAAAAATAAACCGTTGATCCATAGTGTTCTGAAAACACAATCCCTTGAAAACGCTGTGTTTTCAAGGGATTTTCCTTTTTCCCTGAAAAAAGTCAGACCGCTTGCGTTCTTTGCGATTTTTGAAGAAAGCAGGCGGTCTGACTTTTTATGAAAATTACGATGAAACAGGCAGGAGCAAATCTGTCCATAAAAGAGGCATTCAAAGATTTCGTGGTCGCCCAAACTGCAAAGGGCGTTTCGGACAAAACAGTCGAAACCTACCACGCACATTTCCGGTCGATTGGAAAGCATCTGGATACAAGCCTGACGTTCGATGTGCTAAAGCAAACAGACCTTGACAGAATGGTTGTCTCAATGCGGCAGAGCGGTCTGGCGCACAACTCCATCAGCAGCTATCTGCGGGTGTTCCGCACCTTCCTGAATTGGTGTGCCGGGCAGGGCTATACGGCACTGAATGTTCCAAACTATAAACAGGTCGAAACAGTCAAGGAAACCTATACGGACGAAGAACTGCTGCGGCTGCTGAAAAAGCCTGCGGCAAGCTGTAATTTCTGCGAATATCGCAACTGGGTCATTGTCAATTTCCTGCTGAACTGTGGTTGCCGCGCCGCAACTGTCCGGAACATTCTGATTGAAGATGTTTTTCTTGCGGACAGTCAGATTATATTCCGGCACACAAAGACGCATAAGGTTCAGGTCGTTCCGCTGTGCAGTCAGATGGTAAATATTCTGCGGGCGTATATGAAAATTCGCGGAGGCAAGCAGACGGACTATTTATTCTGTGATGAATACGGCAGAATGCTGACGGAAAATGCTCTGCGTCTTGCGATTACGCACTACAATCACAGCAGAGGGGTCGAAAAAACGTCGATTCATCTGTTCCGTCATACCTTTGCCCGGAAATACTTGGTGGACTGCGGAGGAAATGTGTTCACGCTCCAAAAGCTGTTGGGACACGCGACGCTGAAAATGACAAAGCATTATTGCAACATCTATGATGCGGATATTGCCAAGAGCTTTGACAGGTTTTCTCCGCTGGCACAGATGAACGTAAATGCGGAGCGGATTGCAAAGCTGTCTGCCAGAAGATAACCCATCATCTTCTATCATCTTCACACATCCAATAGCAACAATGAACAAATGGGAAGATGTTTTCACATCTTCCCATCATCTTTATACATCTCGGATAATTCCTGAATGAATGCCCGCATTTCATTGACTATGGCCTGCGGAAACAGGATTTTCATATCTGCTCCAAAGCCTGCCGCCCACGCATAAAACGGCTTGCTGATTTGGACGGGAACAGAAACGGTGAAATCATCTTCTCCATCTGGAATGAGCATCGTGTCTTTTCCGAACTGCTCCAAAATCACATCTGCCAAGTGGTTGGCACAGCGGAGCTTTACTGTCGTTTCCGTTCCGGTGAACATATTGAATACCTCGGCTTGGTGGGCGTTCAGGTCGATGTGCTTGAACGCTTCTGCGCCCTCTCTTGGCTCTGGATAGACAGTGATGTGCTCCATTCGGTCAACGCGGAAATGGCGGAACTTCTCTCCGTCGTAGGCATAGAGATAGTAATTGCCGTCGTTCCAGAGAAGCCCAAAAGGACTGACAACATAGGCTTCATTGTTGTGCGAATACCACTTTTTCTTTTCGCGGTCATAGTGGAAATACTTGAAGCGCACTTTGCGGTTGGTCTGAATGGCAATATGGAGGTTGTCTGCATCCTTTACCACGCTGTCATTCATACTGCGGATACGGCCTGCGACGAACGACCGGCGGTTCAGACCGGCGCTGGTATTGCGGTCAGTCAGGCTCAAGACCTTTGCCGTTATCCTGTTGGCAACGTTCTGCGTGATGAATTTGGAGGACTGGATGCTGTCAACAATCAGCCGCAGCTCATACGGCTCAAATCCGTCTGTTTTCATCCAGTAGCCGCGCGTGCGGTGGTCATAGGCGATTTCAATGCCGTCCAAGGCATTCAGAACGTCCTTGTCGCGGTAGAATGACTTGATTTCAAGCTCATAGCCGTGGTTGCGGTAATTGGTCAGAATGTCCGCAACGGCGACGGTGTGCCCTTTGCTGGTGTTATGAAACAGGTAGTTGTATAGAACGGCGATGCGGTCAAACGGCTGTCCGGGCATAGCCTAGCCCTCGTTCCGGCTCTTGGATGCGGGATACGCCTGCTTTTCATCTGTTCGTCCCAAGAGATAATCAGTGCTGGTGTGATAGAAGTCAGCCAGCTTAATCAAAATGTCTGTTGGAATGTCGCGCTTTCCCATCTCATAGTGGGAATAGCAGACCTGCGAACATTGCAGATATTCAGCCAAGTCCCGTTGCAGCAGGTCGCTGTCCTCGCGCAAATCCCGGATGCGTCTATACATTTTCCTGTGCTCCTTTGTGAAAGTTTCACAGAAAAGTATAGAGAAAACAGTTTGTTATATTGAAATATAAAACAAAATGTTATATAATAGAATTGCCAAGAGAAAAGAAAAGCGCAAATAAAGCCAAGAAAGCCACAAAGGGTTATCTTTCTTCATTAGATGAAATTAGCCGGTACGATGATGGGAAATCAGACAGTGAAGCAGGATCCGGAGGAGGTGGGTATACTGCTCCTTCAGCCAGTGAAATGTTTGAGACTGTTCCGATTGAAAGCTCTATCAAAGATATTGCTGATAAGATAAAAGGATATATTCAAAGCCAAGATTGGGAAGGCCTTGGCTCGTACATGGCTGATGGTATCAACACGGGGCTCGAAAGGGTTTATGAAGTAATCAGTTGGGATAACGTAGGACCGAAGATTGAACCTTTTATAAGCGGATTTACGACAACTTTTAATAGCTTAGTTGATAATATCAACTGGGAATTAATGGGACAGACTGTTGGAACCGGAATAAATACCATTGTAAAAGCTTTACGCTTGGCAATCACAGGAACTGATTGGTACAACCTTGGAAAGAAATTTGCAAAAGGAATTAAGGGAATTGTCAAAACAGTTAACTGGAAAGAACTTGGGCAGTTGATTGGAGATAAATTCATGATTTCGTGGAGAATATTTAGCGGATTCGTGAAAAATCTGCCTTATGCAAGCATAGGG
>ENA-ORCN01000603-ORCN01000603.1-human-gut-metagenome-genome-assembly--contig:-NODE-603-length-29433-cov-29.247956_pt1 | contig 29433 bp, 33 predicted proteins | sample MGYA00242984_ERZ507984 | MGnify/ENA primary metagenome ERZ507984 (study PRJEB26167, sample SAMN06115395) | human gut metagenome | host: Homo sapiens | place: China:Hubei | collected 2016-05-19... | reverse complement strand
TACTATTTTCCTTTCAACTTTTCTCTGAGCGTTCGCAAACCTTTTACGATATGCTTATTCACTGCCGAGACACTGATGCCCAGCTCCTCCGCCGTATCCTTATACGACATTCCTTCCCGATAACACAATCGGATGACGGAAGCAGTCTGGTCAGTCAGGTCGTGGTCGATGCAATCCACGGCAGCCTGCCATCGCTCTTCCAGACGAGAAGGTTCTTCCCCCGTCAATTTCTCTTCCGAGAGAGGGAGAAGCCGTTTCAGTCTTTCACCTCTCTTCTTTCTGGCTATAAGATTGATGCAGGCATTCTTCACGCTCCGCATCAGGTAAGCCCGGTCTGGAACCAACTGTTTATCCCACAATCTGGAGAACACATCACTCACCACATCCCTCGCCTCCTCATTATCATGGAGCAAGGCAAAGGCGAAGCGATACATCTGCTCGTAATGGTCGTGGAACAGCCGTTCCATCCGCTGTTCATTTTCTTCTGTCATCACGTCATTTTCTTCTTATTTCTACTCTTATATACAAGCTTTCCGGAAATCAATTACCCCTAAAATGAAGAAATCTTCTACTTTTTTCGAAAAACCTATGCAAAGATAATAAAAAACTAGAAAAAAGCTTGCTCTTTCGAATAAAAAGTGTATCTTTGCAGCTAAGAAACAACATCATTACAATATGGGTAAACGAGCCATCATAGAAACTTTACGCCATTATTTCAGCACCCAACCCGTACTGAAAGCCTGGCTGTTCGGTTCTTTCTCCAGAGGGGAAGAAACGAAGGATAGCGATGTCGATATTATGGTTTCTTTGGACAAGAGCAAACCTATTGGTTTACAATTCTTCGGCATGTGGAGTGATTTGGAAGAACTCTTAGGTAGAAAAGTTGATTTGGTATCAGAAGGAACCTTACTCCCTTTTGCACAGGAATCAGTAGAACGTGATAAAATCTTAGTTTATGAGAGAACGAAGTAGAGATAAAAACCGCTTAGAGCACATGCTCCAGGCGATAGAAAGAATCTGCCGATATACAAAAGGTAAAAACTTTGAGGATTTTATCGCAGACGACATGATGTATTACGCAGTAGTCAAGAACATAGAAATTCTTGGAGAAGCTTCGAATATGCTTACCGAAGAATTTCGACAAGCACATCCTAAGACTCCTTGGAAACAAGTGAACGGCATGAGGAACTATATCGTTCATGAATATTTTCAAGTTGATAACAACGTTGTTTGGGATGTGATTACAAACGACCTTCCGATATTAGAGCAACAAATAAAAGAGTATCTAACTGAAGAAAAATAAAAACATCGGCCAAGCAAAGAGCAAACCAATATGGTTTTGCCTTCGCTTGACCGATTTCAAACCTAGACAACTTTTTCAAGTGGACTCAATGAACCATCAATAATCCTTGATAAAACTCTTTGAATTGGCAGACTTGAAAACCTGGTCACTATGATTTTTCTTGTCCTGCCCATTAAAGTTATATCTGAAACCCAACATCACCAGATTCTGTCTTGTACTGAAGTTGTTGCAATAGGATTCCTGGACTTGCGCAGTCTGTACGGTATTCCATATATGCTTATGGGTAAACAGATAACGCATTCCGAGACTGATGTCAATGCTTTTCGATATGGAATAAGATATAGTCAACTGTGATTCCGGAGAAGTCTTATACCTTGCCTCTGGCATTGAATTCTTTACCTCATTCGTATCAAACATTAAATTAACATTGACTCTATCATTGTAATATTGTCCCTGCAGCATCCCGTAGAGATAGTTATCAGAATAGCCTGCACACTTTACAGGTAAAGCTGTCATTGCAGGGGTGGTTTTTATAGTAGCCTTTTTCAAAGGTCTTGCGTTTATTCTCGCGGTTCATGTTGCCTCCCGTTGAGTCATTTTATTCTTTGGCCGCGCGGCACAGCGCTTCGATATTCCCACTTTGGATCGCGGCAATATTCTGGCGGATCTTTTCTTCCTCCCAGTCCCACCAGCGGAGCTCCTCCAGCCGGGCAATAGTTTCCACATCAAACCGGCGGCGGATGGGCTTAGCCGGCACTCCAGCCGCAATGGTATAGGGCGGAATATCCCTGGTCACCACAGCACGGGCACCTATAATAGCCCCATCCCCGATCGTCACACCGGAAAGGATCACCGCCTCATAGCCGATCCACACATCGTTGCCGATGGTGATGCTGCCATGGTTATCCCACGCCTCCGCAATGGAAGCGCAGTCGGTCGGCAGTCCCCATTCCTCAAAGAAGATGGGGAACGGATAGGTAGAAAGGCTGCCCAGCGCATGGTTTGCCGCGTTAAAAATGAATTTAGCGCCGCAAGCGATGGAACAGAACTTGCCAATGGTCAGAGTATCGCCATTGCATTCGGGGTAATGGTACAGCACGCAGTTCCGTTCAAAGTCCCTCGGGTCATTCACATAGTCATCGTAGGTAGTGTATTCCCCCACCTGAATGGTCGGGTCTTTGACAACATTTTTCAGGTAAACGGTGCTGTGCCCCTGGGAACGGGGATATATCTTCCAATTAGGTATCATATCATTTTCCTCCGGAATGGTCAGTTTTTATTTTCTGTGTTCCACTCCGGCCGCTACAATGCAGCGCCTCACAGCAAACCACCTCTATCTCTTTTTCGTCTTGCTTTATTCCGTTATTTCTATCCGGTTACCTTCGGGGTCAAGGATACAACTCTCGTAATAACCGTCTCCGGTCACCCTGGGGCCGCTTATCACCGGATAGCCGTCCATGCGCAGCCGCTCTGTCCATTCATCCACCGCCTGCCGGCTGCCCACACTGAACGCCAAATGGCTGTATCCTGTCCGGCGCTCCGCCTTGGGTGCGTCCATAAGCTTCGGCGCTGTCATCAGTTCCAGCCGTGCCCCGCCCGCAAACCGCAGGAAATAGGATTGAAACCCCGTTTTAGGGTTGTGGTAGCGTTCTCCGCTTTGCCCGTCAAAGTACCGGCAGTAGAATTCCCTCGCCGCCTCCAGGTCGTTCACATACAGGGCAATATGCTCTATCCTCATACTGTCACCTTATCTGCAGCTGGATGAACCCAATGACAGCAAGGTGCAGCGGGTAGTAGATGTAAAACAGCCACTTCATCACCTTGTTCACCGCCGGGTTTTTACCGCGCTTGCCATTATACAGCGCCAGCAGCGGGATAGCAAGCACCACACATAGCTGGAGCAATCCGTACAGCTTATCCAGCGCAAAGAAGTACACCACCGCATAGATCGCCACATAAAAAAGACTCCACGCGATCTGTTTCTTCGGTTCGCCCCGGTTGGAGCCAATGGAAAGCACGCACAGGGCGGCAATACAGCTCCAATCGCTGGGCAATGTAATCAGGCAAATCAGCAATACACCCGCAACCTTTACCCCCATGCTGCGCTTTTCGTCCTCACACAGCCACAGCATCAGCAGTCCGCCCAGCAGCGACCACACCACACTGGTCTGGTTCAGAACATCCCCATAGTAGAACGGGATAAAGGAATGCCAGTCCGCATAACTATTGGAGGCCAACATATACGCAAAATGCGAAACCACCGCTAACATGAACAGTCGCAGCGCGTACTTCTTCCGATCACGGGTATAGTGGAAGCCCTCTGCAATGAAAAAGCACATGACTGGGCAGGTGATCCGCCCAATAATATGCATCACAATAGGTACCGCCCCGGCGGCATACCCCGGGAACAGCAGCCACGCTATGTGGTCCACCGTCATTGCCACTATCGCTATCAGCTTCAGCTGGTTGGCATCCAGCCACTGATATGGTTTCAGCTCTGTCATTCGCTCTCCTCTTTTCCTCCGGCGGGCGCCGCTTCATTCGGGCTGCTGCGGCGCATCCAGCGGCAGCCGTCGCCGCTTTGGTGCAGCCGCCTGCCTTTTGCAGAATTCAGCCCTTGCGGTTTCCATTATACGGCTTTTTCAAATTCCCTGTCAAGTCAAAGCGGAGCCCCCGGCCGCTTTCCGCCGGAGGCTCCCTATTTTCACTCTCTTGGATAAACTGAGTTATCTTGGCAGACGGCGGTACAGCCCCGTCACATGGTGCAGCCGGTCGGCCAGCTCCGGGGTAATGCTATCCGGCGCGGCGCGCCACTTCCAGTTGCATCCCAGCGTGGAGGGAATATTCATCCGCGCCTCGCTGCCCAGGCCCAGCAGGTCCTGCATCGTCAGGATGACAGTATCACCAGGGCTTTGCAGCGCCCCGCACATCATGCCCCAGTTGGGGCCCTCTGCTTCGGTCAGGCGCAGGTACTCCCACGCAAACCGCACATCCTCCGTGGATGCCGTATGCATCCATCCCATTATGGTATCATTATCGTGGGTACCGGTGTATACCACACAGTGCCGGGGGTAATTGTGCGGCAGATAGTCACTGTCCTCCCGGCTATCAAAGGCAAACTGCAGCACCTTCATGCCGGGGAAACCGCATTCCTCCCGCAGGCGATGAACCCCCTCCGTCAAAAAGCCCAGGTCCTCCGCGATGATGGGCAAATCACCCAGCGCGGCCCGCACCGCATGGAACAGTTCAATGCCCGGGCCCTGCCGCCACACACCGTCACGGGCAGTGGTGGCCCCGCCGGGAATGGCATAGTAGCCCTCAAATCCACGAAAATGGTCAATACGGATCACATCATACAGCGCGGCGCTGGCCCGGAAACGGTCGATCCACCAACGATAGCCATCGGCTTTCATAGCATCCCAACGGTACAGCGGGTTGCCCCACAGCTGCCCATCGGCCGAAAATCCATCGGGCGGGCAGCCTGCCACCTCAATCGGCTCGTAATTTTCATCCAGCAGAAATTGCTCCGGAGCACTCCACACATCGGCAGAATCCCGCGGTACATAGATGGGAATATCCCCAATGATGCGGATGCCGCGCTCGTTGGCATAGCCCTTCAAGGCCCGCCACTGCCGGGTAAATAGGTATTGCAGCATCATCTGGAAGCCGATCTCTCCGGCATATTGCTCCCGCGCCGCCGCAATGGCACCCGGCTCCCGGGTTTTCAGCGGCTGTTCCCACTCGTTCCAAGGACGCCCGCCATGGGCATCCTTCAGCGCCATAAACAGTGCATAGTCCGGCAGCCAGTGCCCGTTTTCCTCGCAGAAGCGCCGGTAATCCTCCGGTGGGTTCTGCGCAAAGCGCCGGTAGGCGTGGTGCAGCACCTCATAGCGCAGCTGGTACAGCTGTCCGTAGTCCACCGAAAGCTCACTTTCGCACCACGGCAGCCGTTCATATTCATCGCGCTCCAGCAGCCCATCCCGCTCCAGCTGGGGCAGGTCTATAAAATACGGGTTCCCCGCCACCGAGCTGAACGACTGGTACGGTGAGTCACCATAGCTGGTCGGCCCAATGGGCAAAATCTGCCACCAGGTCTGCCCAGCCCGCTGCAGAAAATCCACAAAACGGTAGGCGTTATCTCCCATTGTGCCAATGCCGTAAGGCCCCGGCAGGGAGGATATGTGCATCAGTACTCCACTGCTTCTCATAGCTTTTGCTCTCTTTTCTATCACATCTTGGCTTGTGCTCCTGGGCCCAGCCCCACACTCTCGCCGCTTATCACGGTAAAGGGCACCGTCACCCGCCGGGCCGGCGCACCGTTCTCTATGGCATCCAGCAGCGTGCCAGTCGCTTCCCGCGCCAGCCGCTCCACCGATTGCCCAATGGTCGCCAGCCTTGGGGTCAGGTATTCGCCCAGCGCCAATCCATCAAAACCGATGATGGAAAGATCCTTGCCCACCGTGCGTCCGGCATCCTGCGCAGCCCGCATGGCGCCTATTGCCACCACATCCGCTATGGCATAGGCAGCGGTGATCTCCGGGTGCTCCTCCAATACATGGTGCATAGCCTGGTAGCCCTCTTCATAGCAGAAGCGCGCCTCGCCATACTCCACCAGATTTTCGGCCGGCAGTCCGCTTTGGACAAAGGCCGCCCGTCCCCCGGCAAAGCGCTGGCCGGAAACATCGCTGAAGCTGGGCCGCCCGCCAATAATGGCAATGTGCCGGTGTCCATGCTCCAGCAGCACTCGCACCGCTTGCACCGAGGCCTCAAAGTCATCGGTCGTCACACTGGAAAGGTTCGGGTAGTCCAGCCCTTCGGCCGGGGAGGTCACCAACACCGCCGGCAGCGTAATGCGCCCAAAGCTCCGCTTAAAGTTATCAGCATTGCCGCCCAGGAATAGGATCCCCTGCGGCTTTTTCTCGGCACACAGCGTGATAGCCCGCTGCACCTCATCGGTATCCTCATCAAAGTAATCCACCAGCAGGGTATACGGCGTATTGTTCACTAGGCCCTGCAGCTGCTCCACCAGTGCGGCAAAGAGCTCATTTCTTACGCCCTTTACCAGCACCAGCAGACTACGGTTTACCGATTGTTTCAGATTCTTGGCGTTGGCGTTTTGGGTATATCCATTCTTCGCCACCACCGCTAGGATGCGTTCCCGCGCCTTTTCGCTGACATCCGGATGGTTGTTCAGCACGCGGGAAACGGTCCCTACGGCATAGCCGCTCTCTCTCGCTATATCTTTTATCGTCACAGCAGTATCAGCCCTTTACGGCACCGGCCGCCACACCCTTGATGATGTGCTTCTGGCAGGTGAGGTAGAAGATGATGACCGGAATAATGGAAAGCATGATCAGCGCCATCACTGCGCCCAGGTCCACCGAACCGTAGCTGCCCTGCAGGAACTGAATGTGAATGGGAATGGTCATATACTGCTTGCGGTCCAGCACCAGATAGGGCAGCAGATAGTCGTTCCACACCCACATAATCTCCAGCACACCGACCGAGATCATGGTAGGCTTGAGCATCGGCAGCACCACATTAAAGTAGGTCCGGATGGGCCCGCAGCCGTCAATGGCCGCGGCCTCCTCTATCTCCAGTGGAATGCTCTTGATAAATCCGCTGAACATAAAGACTGCCAGCCCTGCGCCGAAGCCCAGATAGATAATGGGAATGGTGTAGGGGGTATTGAGCTTCAAGGTATCGGCAGTGCGTGCCAGCGTAAACATAACCATCTGGAACGGCACAACCATCGAAAAAACGCAGAGGTAATAAACCAGCTTGGAAAAGCCGCTGCCCACGCGGGCGATGTACCACGCCGCCATGCTGGTGCACAGCAGGATCAGCGCTGCGGAAACAATGGTGATCAGCAGCGAATAGCCTGCGCTCTTCAGAAAAGGATAGTTGCCGAAGGTAAGGCCCTTGATATAGTTGTCCAGTGCGACAAAGGTGCCCTCGCGCGGGAACGCAAAGGTCTCCAGATTGATGGAGGCGTTGCTCTTAAAGGAGTTCATCGCCACCAGGAATATCGGGATCAGATAGATAAAGGAAAGAATCGAAAAAATCACCGTCAATGCGTCGTGGCGGCGGCGCTCGCTCTTAAAGCCGCCTTTGGCGCTGGTTTTTTCCGTTGTCTTAGCAGACATTATTGCTGCACCTCCTTCTCTCGGGTGGAACGCAGCTGCAGGATACTCAAAACAGCCACCAGCACAAAGAAGATGACGGCTTTTGCCTGTCCCACGCCGCGGCTGCGTGCGCTGGCGTAGAAGGAGTTGACGATATTCAGCGCCAGCATTTCGGTGGTCTTAATGACCTCGCCGCCCTGCTGGATAAAGGGTCTGCCGGCGGTCAGCGCCAGGTTCTGGTCGTACAGCTTAAAGGAGTTGGTCAAGGTAAGGAAGGTGCAGATGGTAATGGAGGGCATCACATTGGGAATGGTGATCTTCCACAGCGTCTGCCAGCCGTTGGCACCGTCAATCCGGGCCGCCTCCAGCATATCCTCCGGCACGCTTTGCAGCCCTGCCACATAAATGATCATCATATAACCGATCTGCTGCCAGCACATCAATATGATCAAGCCCCAGAAGCCGTATTTGGACTCCAATACCACGCTGGTGCTGTATTTGATCAGAATACCATTGAAGATCATGCTCCAGATGTAGCCCAGCACAATACCGCCGATGAGGTTCGGCATAAAGAATACCGTGCGGAACAGGTTGGAGCCGCGGATTCCTCTGGTCAGCGCATAGGCAATCGCAAAGGCGATGACATTGATGAGCACCAGCGAAACCACGGCAAACAGTGCCGTGTACCAGAAGGCATGGCCGAAGCTCTTATCCTGGAAAGCGGCGATGTAGTTTTTGATGCCCACCCATGTCCAGTTCTTGGTGGTCTTAAAATCGCAGAAGGAAAGGAAGAATCCCTTGCAGAACGGATACAAAAAGCCGATGCAGAATGCCGCGAAGGTCGGCAGCAGGAACAGCCAGAAGCACTTCTGGATCGGTCGCCGGATCAGCGGTGAATTAAGCGCCGCGCGATCACGGTTCTTTCTTGCCTTTTTCATAATGTCCCTCACACTCCTTTGGTGGTTCGTCCGGTTTTTGGGCAAAGCCGGCAGCTCGCGCCCCTGTCCTTGTCATCGTACAGCCGGGGGCGTCAGGTGCGGGTTTTCCCTATCTTTTTTGCAAAGCGGGGGCGAGCGCAGTGCTCGCCCCCGTTTTATCACAATAATTCAGTTTTCCGCAGGCGCTTCATCAAAAGCCTTTTACGGAAATCCCGTTGTCAGCGGAAGCTCCTGAGATCAGGAGTTCTCCTTGGCATACTGGGCAGCCCAGCCGTCAACAAAGGCAGTCTTAACAACAGACCAGTCAGCGTTGCCGGAGGTGTACTGGGTCAGAGCGTCAACAACAGCAGCACGCCAGTCATCAACTGCGGGAGTGTAGTTGAAGGCCCAGGTTACAACATAGTTGCCGTTCGCGGTGTAGTCGTTCGCCTGAGCGAAGAATACATTCTCGGGGGTCTTGGCAGACTTGAAGGGGATCGGGCCAAGCTCCTTCGCCATCATGGTGGTGCCTTCCTCAGAGGTAACAACCCACTTCATGAAGTCGAGGGTAGCCTTGATGTCTTCCTCGGAAGCGTACTTGTTCACAGCCCAGCAGTTCTCGGTGCCGCAGCACAGGCCGGCCTTTTCCTCGCCCTCTACGCCGCAGTAGATCGGGATCATCGCCAGATCATCGGGATTCATGTTGAACTTGGAGGTCAGATTGGCGTACTCCCAGCTGCCGTTCTGATAGAACACAGCCTTGCCCTCGCCGAGCTCAGCCTCAGCCTGGTCGCCGGTAGCGGAAACCAGAGCAGCGCCGGTGGTGGCGGAGTCAGTGGTGTACAGATCCCAGAGGTTCTTGTAGTTATCGAGGTAAGCGCCGGTGATGGTGGCGGGCTGAGAGGTCACGCCGTTGTCACGGAACTCATAGAACAGGGGCATATTGGCCAGATGGCCGGAGAAACGCCAGCTGGAGGAACCGTCCAGACCGGCAGAGGTGAAGGCATCGAAACCCAACTCGGCAGCGCGGCTGTGGATATCGTCGGCAACCTTCTTCAGGGACTCAAAGTTGGTGATGTCGGTCAGCTCGTAACCAGCCTGCTTCAGCAGAGCCTTGTTTACGATGATGCCGAATGCCTCATAGCAGTAACCGATGGAAACGGTCTCGCCCGCTTCGTTCTTCAGGTTAAAGGCGTCGGTGGTCATTTCCTTCATGATGTCGGTGTTGGTCAGGTCGTAGCAGTACTCGCCCCAGGTCTTTACCGCGCCGGCGTTGCCTACCTGGAACATGGTGGGAGCAGCGTCCTTATCCATCTCGGCGGTCAGCACCTGGTCATAAGTACCGGAAGCCGCAGTCAGAACGGTTACGGGAACACCGGTCTTCTCGGTGTACAGCTTCGCCAGATCCTGCCAAGCCTTGTCAGCCTCGGGCTTGAAGTTGAGATAATAAACAGAACCGGTCTTGGAGTCGGGGGTGGGTGCGGGCTTGTCGCCGCAGGCGGTAAACAGAGTAATCGCCATAACAACAGCCAACAGAATTGCTAATGTCTTTTTCATGGTTTCTCCTCCTATATTATGTTTGCGTTCTTTTCTTGGCTGGAATCGTTTCCAGCCCTCGCAATGATATTATACAGCCTGTCACCGGTCATTTCAATCAAAATCTGTCGCAACTCCACAAATTCAGCAAATATGCTATAAAACCTTTTATGAAAATTGAGCATCTTTCCGATCGTTGGCCCCAGCCGCGGTCTATTTTGCGCCTCTTTGGGCGGATTATTCTCCCTTTCCGGGCAAAATAGCAGTTGACATCACGCGCCGCCCTTTTTATAATAGTGGCGTAAAATATACCACGGAGGTGGAGTTTTATGAAGCAGCGCTTTGATGTGACCGGCATGAGCTGTACCGCCTGCAGCTCCCATGTGGAGCGGGCGGTCTCGGCGCTGGCGGGGGTCTCTTCCGTCACCGTCGATTTGATGCAGAACCGCATGCTGGTAGAATATGACGATAGCAAGCTCTCCGAAGCAGAGGTCTGCGCGGCCGTGGCCGCGGCCGGCTACGGCGCCCGTCCAGCGGGCGCCGCGGGCGGCTCTGCCGCCCAGCCCCCTGCGGGGGCTGCCGGCCGCGAGCGCACCCGCCTGTGGATCTGTGTGGGCCTTCTGCTGGTCCTCCTATATATCTCCATGGGCCACATGATGGGCCTGCCGCTGCCCTCCTTCCTTTCCGGCCATCAAAATGCCCTGTGGTTCGGCCTGGTGCAGCTGGTGCTCACCTTGGCCATCGCAGTCCTGCAGTTCCGCTACTTCCGCCGAGGCTTCGCCTCTCTGTTCCGCGGTGCCCCCACCATGGATACCCTCGTGGCCGTCGGCTCCTCCGCCGCCATTCTGTATGGCGTTTATGCCATCATCCGCATTGCCCAGGGGCTGGCCACCGGGGATATGGAACTGGTCGCCCAGTACCACATGGATCTCTACTTTGAATCCGCCGGTACCATACTCACTCTCGTCAGTGTGGGCAAATACTGGGAAGCCCGCAGTAAAAGCCACACTGCCGATGCCCTGCAAAAGCTGATGGCCCTAGCCCCCGCCACCGCCCACCTGCTGCGGGATGGCAAGGAAGTCGAAGTCCCGCTGGAGGAAGTCCGGCAGGGCGATCTGCTCATCGTCCGCGCGGGTGAGGCCATTCCGGTGGACGGCACCATCACCGAAGGACAAGCCGCTGTCGATGAATCTGCCATCACCGGTGAAAGCATGCCGGTCGACAAATCCATTGGCGATCCCGTCACCGGCGCCACCCTGTGCCGCAGCGGTTATTTCACCATGCAGGCCACCCATGTAGGGGAAGAAACCACCCTGTCGCAGATCGTTCATCTGGTGGAGGATGCCGCCGCTACCAAAGCCCCCATTCAGCGCGTCGCCGATAAAGTTGCCGCCGTCTTTGTGCCGGTAGTCATCGGCATCGCCGTGCTGGCCATGGTCATTTGGCTGCTCGTCGGCCAAACGCCCGCCTTTGCTCTTTCCATCGGCATTGCGGTGCTGGTCATCAGCTGCCCCTGTGCGCTGGGGCTGGCCACCCCCACTGCTATTATGGTGGGTACCGGCCGCGGTGCCGAATACGGCATCCTGGTGAAAAGCGCCGAAGCACTGGAGCGCGCCCACAGTATTACCACCGTCGTGCTGGATAAAACCGGCACCATTACCACCGGCCAGCCCGCCGTCACCGATGTAGTGGAGCTGGATGCCCGCCTGCTGCCGGTGGCACACGCGCTGGAAGCCGCCAGTGCCCACCCGTTAGCTGCCGCCGTCACCGCCTACTGTGCAGAAAAGAATATCTCCCTCTCCCCCGTCACCGATTTCCTTGCCCCGGAGGGGCAGGGGCTCACCGCCCGGTTGAACGGCAAGGTCATTTGGGGCGGCAACGCCCGTTTGGCCGCCGCCATGGGCTGCGATATCTCCGCTCTTTCCACCGCGGCGGAGGAGCTTGCCGCCAAGGGACGCACCCCGCTGTATTTCGGCGTCGGCGCCACCCCCCTGGGGCTCATCGCCGTCGCCGATCCTCCCCGGGAAACCAGTGCCGCCGCCATTGCCGCCCTGCGGCAGATGGGTCTTTCGGTACTGCTGCTCACCGGTGATCACCGCCGTACAGCCGAAGCCATTGCCAAGGAGGTCGGCATTCCCAGGGTCATCCCGGAGGTGCTGCCCCAGCAGAAGGAAGCGGTCATCCGCTCCCTGCAGCAAAAGGGCGAGGTCGTCGCCATGGTGGGGGACGGCATCAATGACGCCCCCGCACTGGTCCGGGCCGATATCGGCATCGCCATCGGTGCCGGCACCGATATCGCCATCGATTCCGCCGATATTGTCCTCATGCACAGCGATCCCGCCGATATTCCCGCCGCCCTGCAGCTTTCCCGCAGCGTCCTGCGCAATATCAAGCAAAACCTCTTCTGGGCATTCCTTTATAATAGCATCGGCATTCCCATTGCCGCCGGGGTGTTCTATTCCCTGCTGGGCTGGAAGCTCAGCCCCATGCTGGCCTCCGCCGCCATGAGCCTTTCCTCGGTCTGCGTCGTCAGCAATGCCCTGCGGCTGCGCGGCTGGAAGCCCAAGCTCCCCGCCGCAGATGCCCTCCCTCCCGTCACCGAGGTGGAATGCACCCTCCTCCCGCAGGAGAGCGCCCCCGCACCCATTCCCCCCGCCGCCCCGCAGACCGTCACCCTCCACATTGACGGCATGATGTGTAACCATTGCGTCGGCCGGGTCAAATCCGCTCTGGAATCCCTCCCCGGTGTCACCGCCGTGGTAAGCCTGGCCAAAAACACCGCCGCCCTCACCATGACGGTGCCCCACTCCCCCAAAGAGCTGACCGCCGCCGTGGAAGCCGCTGGTTACAAGGTGACAAGGATAGAATAATATGTTATAATAGCAGGGTATCCGCAGGGATGCCCTGCTATTTTATCCTTGCCGAAAGGAGTATTCCGATGGGCTTTCGTTCTATGGTCAGTTCCACCCTCAGCAGCATTGCCGCTATTACCATCGGCGGGGTGCTTACCGTTATCGGCATCGCCCGGCAGATCCGCCCCCTGGCGATCGGCGGCATTGTGCTTGCCGCCATGGGCGTCATCTTCTTTATCGCCGCCTTTATACGGGCTTGGCGTTCCCTGAAACAGGGAGAAAAAGAGAAAGGGGGTCCCGAGCGATGAGTTTATTCCGTGGCAGCGGCAGGCTGGAACAAAAGCTGGCCCAAAATAATGACCCCATGAAACAGAAAAAGCTGTGGGTCAAATCCTTCTACTGCGCGGCAGTGCTGGCCGCCTTGGGGCTTTTCTTCCTACTGGCCATGGGCAGCCAGTTTACCGTCTTTGCCTGTGTCCTGTTGGGCTGCGCGGCCTTCGTTTTTGTCGATGGCCTGGTGACCAAAAACCGCAAATAATCCCCCTTAGAGAAGTGCTTTTGCGCTTCTCTTTTTTGAAAATAACAAGAACAAATGTTTCACGTGAAACATTTTTGTCATTCGCTTTTTATGGGGAAGAAAAAATTCTCCGCCGGTGTTATACTGGGGGCAGAACCTTTGAAGGAGGGATCCTATGGACCTTATGCGTTTTGGCTCTTTTTTGGCGGAGCTGCGCCATGAAAAAGGCTTGACCCAGCAGGCGCTGGGCGAGCGCCTCGGCGTGACCAATAAAACCATTTCCCGTTGGGAGACCGGCTGCTACCTGCCGGATGTGGAGATGCTGTCGCTGCTCTCCCGAGAATTCGGCGTCAGCATCAACGAGCTGGTTGCCGGCGAACGGCTTGTCGCCGAGGATTTCAAAAAAGCCGCCGATGAAAACCTTGTCACTGCACTGGACCACAGCACCTTTACCTTAAAGGAAAAGCAGGCGTTCTTTAAGAAAAAGTGGCGGCGGGAGCATCTTTCCACCTTTATTTTCTGTGCGGTCGCACAGCTCGTCCTGATGATCGTATTAAGGATACGGCATGTCGAACCGGAGCTTTGCGGCACGGTGGGCGGTATGCTTGCCATTCTGTATTATGCGGTTCTCAATAACCGCATGATGGCGTATGTCGAACGGCAGCTTTATCCCCTGCCGCACGAATCACCGTCACGCAGAAGCGGCGCCCCGTAACGGGGCGCCGCTTCTTTTTTGCTCCTCTTAGAATTGACGGTTGGGGTCTTCCGGCATCACAAGCGCCGCAATGATATACCCCAGCACGCCGCTGCCGCCCGCCAGGCAAAAAATGATCCAGGCCAAACGGACCAGGGTGGGATCAATGTCAAAATACTCGGCGATGCCGCCGCAGACACCGCAGAGCTTTTTATCGCTTTCGGATTTATGCAGTCTTTTCCCGTTATATGCCATCGTGTTTCCTCCTTTTGGGGCACTTTAGTCCCCGATATAAATGTGCATGGCTTCCTTGACCTCTTTTACGGTCTCGTTGCCAATTTTGTTGGCTTTCTCGCTGCCGGTCAGGATGATATCCCGCACCTCGTCGCGGTGGGCTTCGTAGTAGGCACGCTTCTCACGGAAAGGCTCCAGCAGGTCATTAAGGGATGCCGCCAGCGCTTTTTTGCAGGCCACGCAGCCAATGGCGCCCTTCTTGCAGCTCTCACAGATATTCTCATACTCACCGGCATTAAAGACCTTGTGGTACTTGCTGACGACACAGATATCCGGGTGGCCGGGGTCGTCTTTCTTGATCCGACTGGCATCGGTCACGGCGCTCATCACCTTTTTGCGCACTTCCTCGGCGGGGTCGCTCAGGTAGATGGCGTTGCCCAGGCTCTTGCCCATCTTGGCGTTGCCGTCCAGGCCCATCAGGCGGGGGCAATCGGAAAGCATCATGTCCGGCTCCACCAGCGTTTCGCCGTACAACTCATTGAAGCGCCGCACGATTTTGCGGGTCATCTCCATGTGGGGCTTCTGGTCCTCGCCCACCGGCACCAGGTTGGCCTTGCAGAAGGTGATATCCGCCGACTGACTGACGGGATAACCCAAAAAGCCGTAGGTCATATCGTTGTAGCCGTAGTTGGCCGCCTCGGTCTTAATGGTGGGATTGTGCCGCAGGCTGTTTACCGAAACCAGCATGGAATAGAAAACCGTCAGCTCCCCAATGGAGGGGATGCGGCTCTGCTGCACCAGCGTGATCTTATTGGGGTCCAGACCAACGGACAGGTTATCCATCGCCACCTCGTAGATGCTGTGCTCCAGCAGCTCAGGGTGCTCAAAGTGGGTGGTCAAGGCCTGGATATCAGCCAGCAGAATAAAGCTCTCGTACTCATCCTGCAGTCTTACGCGGTTCTGCAGGCTGCCCACATAGTGGCCCAGGTGCAGCTTGCCGGTGGTACGGTCGCCGGTCAGGATTCTCTTCTTTTCGGACATGGTGGTTCTTCCCCTCTCATTTTCAAGTGGTTCTGCCCTTTATCATAGCAGGGTACGGCACCTTTTGCAATGTATTTTTGCGTCCCACTTTCCCCTCATTTGTTCGCGGGCCAAAAATCTGGGTCTCGGATTGGGCCGGTTCCTGCAATGTGCCTTCGCGCTCCACCTGCCTTTTGCAGCGCCAAAATGCCGCGCCTATTTTATAGTGAGAAAAAGGTCTATTTCCAGACTGGGCAAATCGCTGCAGGGCACAGGCTTGGGCCGCAGGCCAAGCCGCCCTCCGGGCGGCTTTCGCGGGCTTCGCCCGCGGCGGCGATGCTGCGCATCGCCGGGCCTGCGGCCCCTCCCCATCCCACAAGCTCTCCCCAGGAAATATCCACACCTCACAGACCCCTGCAAGCCCATCCAGCACAAGGTATCCGCAGCACGCAAAAGCTCCTCCCCTTACCGGGGAGGAGCTTCTGATTACGGGTTTAGCCCCATACATTGGGCTGCTGGTGGTTGGGATTATAGGTGACGGAAACAGGGCCCATCTCCTCGCCCGGGCGCAGCAGGCGCGCCATTACCACAAAGCGCTGGTTATCGGTATTGCCGTAGTAACGGGTGCAGGTGGAAAGGGTCAGCAGCTTATCGCTGGAGTTGACATCCACACCAAAATTGTGGCGGGAGCGGCTCTGTGCGCCGCTGATCACACCGTCAATATTACCCTCGGCATTGATATACCAATCGCTGCCCTCGGTGTAGAAGCAGGCAAAGATAACAAACGCCATTTCCTCACTGGGGGTGGAATAGTAGATGTAGGGATACTGCTCCGCCCAGCTGGTGTAGTGGTAGCTCAGCAGCGATTCAAACATCTGCTGGCCGACATAGTAGGTGGAAGGGGCAGCGTTCCAGCGGCAGTTCTTCCAGTTGTGCCCATAGATGACATTGTTGCTGGAAAGGCTGTCGCCGCTGCCAAAGCGAGTCGCGGTCTGGGTCCACAGCACACCGTAGTAGCTCTGGCCGCGGTCCAGGCCGCGGTGCAGGTAGTAGTGGTCCTCGCTGGCATTCTGCAGCACCGGGTAATTGATGTTGGTGCCGGGGATCTTAAGCCAGGCCTTCACATCGCTGTTCAGTGACTGGTAGTAGCTCAGGTTGGAAGCACCGGTATTGCCGGTATAAACGCTGGCCTTAAAGTTCCCGCCGGTCTTGGTGGCAGCAAGGGCCCGGCCGCCGCTGCTCAGCTTTCCCCCTGTGCCGGGCAGCTCGGTGCTGTCGCTGGTGGAGGTGTTGGTGGTCTGGGCGGCCTTGGCCGCGGCCGCCTTGGCAGCGTCCTCGGCGGCCTTTTTCAGGGCGGCCTCAGCTTCCTCGCTGGCTTCAGTCACATAGGCAGTTAGGTTCGCTTCCGCGGCGGTACGGCTCTCCCGTTGGGCCTGCCGGGCGCTTTCCTGCTGTGCCTGCTGTAGATCGGCGGCCGTAGCCAGCGCATCCGCCAGGGCGGTATTGGCCCGGGCGGTCACTACGCCGTTTACCCCCACACCGATGACCGCGCACATCGCGGCTGCGGCTACTGCGGCAGTCACTCTTCTGCGGCGATATTTCTTTGCCCGCTGGGCTTTGTTTTCTTTGGTGGTTTCTGCCATAATGTTCTCCTTCTTCTCGGGTTTGTTGCCGGTTCCCGGCAGGTATGCCGGTTTATGGAGCCAGTATAGCATATTTTTTCCGCTTTGCAAAGGGCTTTCCTGTATTGGCTGCATTTCCCTGCACCGGATTTTTGCAAGGTGCCAGTTCGGGCCGCAGACCGCTCCGGCTGCGCCGGAGCCAGCGGGCTCCGCCCGCTGAAATCGCCCTCCGGGCGATTTGGCCTGCGGCCCGCCCCCGGGCGTACCCCGCGGCAAAAACTAAAGCACCCATCCCGGGGGACAGGTGCTTTGATTTTGCTTTCTTCGGTACCTCAGTATTCCTTCATCGGCTCGCCATCTAGCCCGGCAGCGATCTTCCTTTCCGTATCCTCCAGCATCTCCTGCCGCAGCGCCGTCAGGTAGGGGGAAAAGGCCGCCTTATCCCAGCCGTAGGTGCGGTTCAGTTCGTACTCATCCGGAATCCAAGTGGAAAGCGGCGACTCATTGTGCTGGATCACCGCCTCAAAATTATCAATGGCCTTGTAAATTTTCGCTTCGGTGGTCTCCCGCGCCGCCATCTCCTCATACAGGGCACGCATCTCCGCGGCATAGGGCTGCGGCAAAGATGCTACCCAGTTATACAGCAGTTTTTCTTCGGTCGTCTCATTCTCCTCCGTTTTACGGAAGGAAGGAATATCCCCCGTAAACGATTCGCCCAGGTCATGAATCAGCAGCATTTTGATCACCTTGTCCATATCTGCCTCCGGGAATTCGTCCCGCAGGAAATAGGCCATCAGCGCCGCGCGCCAGCTGTGCTCCGCCACACTTTCGTGCCGGCCCCCTACGGTATAGCAGTGCCGGGTGGTGTCCTTCAGTCGGTCCGCCACCGCCAGCGCATCCAGTAGTTCCCTCGGTTCCATCGTGATGTCCTCCTTTTCTTATAGCAGCTTTTCGTACAATCTAAACCATTTCAGCCCGTATGCCCCATAGCCCAGGTCCACGGTAGCAATATATCGGAACCCGCAGCTCTCGTACAGCTTTATCGCCGGGGTATTGATCTCGTGCACATCCAGCCGCAGGGCCCGCTTGCCCTGGGCCTTTGCCCACGCTTCCGCATATCCCAGCAGGGCCCGGCCCACCCCACCGCCGCGACAGTCTGGCCGCACCGCAAAGGTGTAGATCGTCAGCTGCTCCTGTTCCTCCAGCGGCAACTGCCAGGGGGCGCTGCGGGCGTTTCGTTCCTGTTCCTCCCGCAGCATCATCGTCCCCAGGATCTCTCCCGCCTCTTCCGTCACAAAGAGCTCCCCGGCGGCCTCGCCCATTTCGGCGTCCCGCCGGGTAGGATAATCCCCCTTGGCCCAGCCGGGGTAGTTTTCTCCCGCCTCCAGCGTATCACACACGGCATCGTACAGGGCCGCCACCGCCGCGATGTCCTCTTCTTTTGCTTTTCTTATCTGCATTTCGGTTCCTTTCCGGGTCTTTTTTCTCCATTGTAGCCGTTTCGCCGCCCCGCCGCAAGTCCCTTTTGCGCCGTACTGCTTGCTACTTTCCCGCAAATTCGCTATAATAATAAAGTTAAGGATCTAACGCCTTTTTCACTCTGCAAAAGGCATGGGCACCGGGCCGCAGGCCAAACCGTCCTCCGGACGGTTTCAGCGGGCTGCGCCCGCTGCGGCGGCTCCGCCGCCGGGCCTGCGGCCCGGCACCCGCTCCCGCCTTCCCCCCAGTCCCTGCCAACCCATCCACGGAGGTCCTCCCCATGCGCGTCGCGTTCTATACCCTTGGCTGCAAGGTCAATCAATACGAAACTGAGGTGCTTTCCGCCCGCTTTGCCGCCGAAGGCTTTGATGTCGTCCCCGGGCACGCCCCCGGCTGCGATGTCTATGTGGTGGGCAGCTGCACCGTCACCGCCGAAGGCGACCGCAAGACCCGCCAGGCCGTCCGCCGCTTCCGTCGGGAAAATCCCGGCGCCATCGTGGTGCTCACCGGCTGCTACCCGCAGGCCTTCCCGCGGGAGGCCGCCGCCGTCACGGAAGCCGATATCATCACCGGGGCGCGCAACCGTGCCGCCCTGCCGCAGCTGGTCAAGGATTTTTCTCTCGATCACCAGCGCATTGTCAATATCCCAAAGCACGAAAAAGGCGAGGATTTCGAAAGCTGCTCCGCCGCCGATTTTGGCGTGCGCACCCGCGCCTTTCTTAAAATACAGGACGGCTGCGATAACTGGTGCAGCTATTGCATCATCCCCGCCGCGCGCGGCCCCGTCCGCAGCAAGCCCATGCCGGAGCTGCAAAGCGAACTTCTCACCCTTGCGCGGAACGGTTACCGTGAGATCGTCCTCACCGGCATCAATCTTTCCAATTACGGCAGGGAATGGGGGTTGCACCTCTCCGATGCCGTCTTAGCGGCAGCCGCCACCCCCGGCGTCGAGCGGGTCCGTCTCGGTTCCATCGAACCGGACCTCCTCACTCCGCAGGAAATTTACCGCTTGGCGGAGGGCTGTGGGGGCAAGCTCTGCCCGCAGTTCCACCTTTCGCTGCAAAGCGGCTGCGATGCCACCCTGCGCCGCATGAACCGTCACTACGATACCACCCAGTACCGCGCCGTGGCTGAAGCGGTGAGAAAGGCCTTCCCCGGAGCCGCCCTCACCACCGATATGATGGTGGGCTTTGCCGGCGAAACCGAAGTGGACCACCAGGAGTCTTTGCAATTTGCCCGGGAAATCGGCTTCGCCAAAATTCACGCCTTTGCGTACAGCCAGCGTCCCGGCACCCGCGCCGCCGCCATGCCGGATCAGGTCTCCCCGGCCGATAAAAAGCGCCGCTGCGCGGAACTCATCGCTGTGGCCGCCGAGCTGCGAAAAACCGCCCTCACCGCCATGCTGGGGCAAACCCAGACGGTACTGTTCGAAAGCCGCGGGCAGCAGGGCTGCACCGGCTACACCCCCAATTACACCCCCGTCACCGTCTGCGACCCCGCCGCCCACCCCGGCGACATCCGCCCGGTGCTGCTCACCGCTATCGCCCCCGATGCCGATGGCTGCGAGGGCATCCTCACCGATTGATCTTCGCCGCCTTTCCCGCAAGGTCTTATTTAGAATATCGTGCTCTCTTGCCGGAGCTGCTGACCAACCCACGAATAGTTGAAAGGGGCCCCCATGACCCTTCTCTACCTCATCACCGCTATCTTCACCATGCTGTCGCTGGTGCTCTGCGTCCGCAGGGTCCCCCGCTGTGTCACCGTGCTGCAGGCGGTCGCCTTTGCCTGCACCGTTGCCCTGTTCATCCATTACCTCGCTAAATAATAAAGGAGTCCCCATGCTGTTCCGTCCCGCCGCTGAATCTGATTTAGACGCCATTGAGCGCCACTATACCGAGCTGCTCACCCACGAAGCCGAAACCGGCCGCAGCACCACCAATTGGTCCCTGGGGGTCTACCCCACCCGCCAAACCGCCGCCGTGGCCCTGGCCGCCGGCACGCTGTGGGTGCTGGAACGGGAGGGCAAGCCAGTCGCCAGCGTCGTCCTCAATCATCACCAGGATGATTTCTATGCCACCATTGGCTGGCAGTACCCCGCCCCGCCGGAGCAAGTGCTTGTGGTCCATACCCTCTGCATCCCGCCCCGGTATGCCGGGCAGGGCCTTGGCCGGGAGTGCGTCTCCCGCATCAAGCAGCAGGCCGCCGCCATGGGCTGCGCCGTCATCCGGCTGGATACCTGGGCCGGCAATATTCCCGCCGCCACCCTGTACCAGAAAAATGGTTTTTCGCTTTGCGGGCGCGCCCAGGTCCTTTTTCAGGGCAAAATACCGGAGGAGCTTGTTTTCCTCGAATACCGCTGCCCACCCAGCGCCGATCCCCCGGCGGTCTGCGGCAGCTAAAAATGGGCCCTGACCGCGTCGCGCGCCTTGACAGGCATCAGCCCGCCTTCACCGGGCATAAGCCTGCCTGCGGCCCCCTCCTTGTCATTTTCCCATTTTTATCTGCCGCCCCGCCAATCTCACTTGCTTTGGAGAAAAAACCATGTCCATTCTCATCGATAGCGTCACCCCGCATACTCCCGCCGCCAAGGCCGGCATCCGGGCCGGCGACCGCCTGGTCGCCGTCAACGGCAATCTCATCCACGATGTGCTGGATTACCGCTTTTATATGATCGATACTGCCCTCACCGTCGAAGTGGAACGGGACAGCAAACCGCTCACCTTTCACATCAAAAAAGAGGAGTACGACGAGCTGGGGCTGGAATTTACCGATTACCTCATGGATCGCCAGCACCACTGCGCCAATAAGTGCGTTTTCTGCTTCGTCGATCAGCTTCCCAAGGGTATGCGGGAAACCCTCTACTTTAAGGATGACGACAGCCGCATGAGCTTCCTGTTCGGCAGCTATGTCACCCTCACCAATATGACCGATGAGGACATCGCCCGCATCATCAAAATGCACATCAGCCCCATCAATATCTCGGTCCACGCCACCAATCCGGAGCTGCGGGTCGAACTGATGAAAAACCCCCGCAGCGGCGAGGTGCTCAAGTATATCCCCCAGCTGGCCGCGCACCACATCCGCATCAATGCCCAAATCGTTCTCTGCCCCGGCCTCAATGACGGCGAGGAGCTGCGCCGCAGCCTGTGGGATCTGGGTCAGTACGCCCCGGAGGTGCAAAGCATCGCCTTAGTACCCGTCGGGCTCACCGGCCATCGGGAGGGCCTTTATCCTCTGCGCATGATGACCCCCGAGGAGGCCGCCGACTGCATCCGCATCGCCGATGAATTCGGGGAAGAGATGCTGCGCCGCCACGGCAGCCGCATCGCCTTCTGCGCCGATGAGCTCTACCTCATCGCCGGGCTGCCCCTGCCGGATTACAGCTACTACGAGGACTTCGACCAGCTGGGCAACGGTGTGGGCACCACCGCCCTTTTGCGGGATGAATTCGCCTCCGCCCTTTCGATGGAGGACGGCGACGGGACAGAAAGCCACTACGCCCTTGCCACCGGGGAGGCTGCCGCCCCCCTCCTGCGGGAGCTTCTGGAAACCGCAAAGGAAAAATTCCCCCACCGGCAGCTTACCGTCTACGGCGTGCCCAATATCACCTTCGGCGGCGGCGTCAATGTCACCGGCCTTGTCTGCGGCCGGGACATCATCGAATATCTCCGGGATAAACCCCTCTACCAGGGCCTTATCCTCCCGGAGATCATGCTGCGGGACGAAAAGGATAAGTTCCTCGATGACACCACCCCCTACGATGTCGCCGAAGCATTACAAACCACCGTTCATGTTGCCGGCATGGATGGCGCTGACCTTTTAGATGCCCTGCTGGGCCTTACCCCGCCCCTGGCATAGTCTCTGCAAGCCGCAAATTTCGGGCCGCAGGCCAAACCGTCCTCCGGACGGATTCTGCGGACTGTGTCCGCAGCGGCGGCTCCGCCGCCGGGCCTGCGGCCCGCCCCACTTCCCCCTCGCACCTCATCAAACCACCCAAGGAGGTCCCCCCATGATCCGTTTTGCCACCATCGGCTCCGGCCATATCGTCGAACAGTTCCTCACCGAAGCCCAAAAGCACCCCGATTTTACACTCACCGCCGTCTATTCCCGCACCGGGGAGCGCGCCGCCGAATTCGCCGCCCGGTGGGAAGCCCCCCTCACCTTCACCGACCTCTCCTCTCTGGCCGCCTGCGGCGAGGTCGATGCCGTCTATATCGCCAGCCCCAATCTCTGCCACGCCGAGCAGGCCATCACCCTGATGAAGGCCGGCAAGCACATCCTGTGCGAAAAACCCATGGCCACCACCTACATCGATTGCGACGGCATGGTGCTGCAGGCGCACAATAGCCGCGTCATCCTGTTGGAGGCCATGCGCACCCTGTTCGCCCCCGGCTTCGCTCGGCTGCACCAGCTCATCCCGGAGATCGGCACCCTGCGCCGCGTCACCGCGGGCTACTGCCAGTATTCCAGTCGGTACGATAGCTACCTGGCCGGCGGCCGCCCCAATGCCTTCGATCCCCGCCTCAATAATGCCGCCGTCGCCGATCTCGGTGTCTACTGCATCGCCCCCACCATCGCCATGGCCGGCGAACCCCAAAAGGTCCTCTCCTGCTGCAATAAGCTCGGTGAGTTCGAGGCCCAGGGCGGCGCGCTGGCCCAGTACCCCACCTTCCTGGCGGATTGGCGCTGGAGCAAAATCGCCGATAGCCCCCTCCCCTCCGCCATCGAGGGCGAAAAGGGCGCCATTCTCATCGGTAAATGGGATACCATGTCCCCACTCACCCTGTGTCTGCGTGGCCAGGAGCCGAAGCCCATCCCCATCGAGGATGAAACCTCCCCCCTCTACGCCGAGCTGGATGCCTTCATCAGCATGATCAAGCGCCGCGGCGGCAATGAGGGCTACCTCTCCATCTCGCTGGCCACCTGCCGCGTGCTGGATGAAATCGCCAAGCAGAATAAGATCACCTTCCGCCAAACCTGCTGGAACATGGTCGTCCACCGGGATGACTGACCCCACGCAAAAAGCTCCCCTTTCGGGGAGCTCTTTTTTTGCCTTATGGTGGGCACCGCACACAAATGCCCGTTCGCTTTAGTTCAGTTTATTTCTTGCGGATGACCGCAGCAGCGCCCAGCAGGGAAACCACCGCCATGGCCGCAGCCACGCCTACAAAGTCATTGGCGCCGGTGCTGGGGTTCTTGGTGTTATCGGTGCTGGGGGTGGTAGTGGTGCTACCGCCCTCGCTGGGCACGATGATGGTGATGGACTTAGGCTCTACTTTGCCAGTAGCAGGGTTAACCACCAGATTATCATTATCCAGATACTTCTTAGCGTTCTCCTGATCGGAGAAGGTACCACCGGAAATTACGGGCTCATAAGGATAGCCTTCGGCAACCATTTTGCCGGTAAATTTACCACCGGAAATGGTAACACTGCCACCATTCTTTCCGCCAACGCCATAGCCGAGCAGATTGCCATTGCCGTTATCGCTGGAGGTGAACTGGCCGCCAGTAATGGTCAGCTGGCCCTTGTCTGCCTCATTGTTAAAAGAACCGTTGGCAATTACACTTGTAGCAGTACTATTTACCTTAAATTCACCGCCGGAAATAGTAGCAACATTCCAGTTCAGAACCGTAGGGCCATTCGTGTTACTAAAAGTACCACCGCTGATTTCCAAAACGCCGTAATCGTCGTTCTTAACAGTGTTCATACCGCCACTGAAATTACCATTAGCAATGGTCAGCTTTGCGGTATAACCATTACCCGGATGGGTAACATTGCAGTCATTACCCGGATTACCATACCAGCCATTATCAATGGCGCTGGAGCCTGCGTCTTTCTGGGCTACAGATGCACCATTCATAGTAATGGTGCCAAGGTTCTTGATAACATACCAGGTAGTTCCCTCAAAGGTGCCGCCATTCAGGTTGGCTACTGCATTGACATTGTTAAACAGTGCAGCTTTGCCGCCATCAGTATTTTCTACTTTACCAGAACCTACAACAGTAAGAGTACCATTATTAGTAATGGTGTGGTCGCCATTTCCGGTCAAAGTAAACGCACCCAGATTAAGGGTAACAGTTTTGTCTGCAGGAATAGTGATGCTTGCAGTAATATTAGCACCCAGCGTTACTTCGCCACCGTTAGCAACGGCATCCTTCAGATCTTCAGCAGTTGTTACTTCTGCCGCCATCGCCATGACGGGCAGCATTACAGCCACCATAAGCAGGGCCAGCGCTATGCTTATTATTTTTTTCACGTCAATCTCTCCTTTTTGTTTTTTGTTTTTTGCCCGCAGGGAGGGGGTCGTGTTTGTGTGCAAACACGAGGAAGCCCCATGGGGCTTCGGACACACCCATTTTAGCACCATTTTGTCCGCAGTACCAGTACCATTGTGCTCTTTTCTGTATAAATTTCCCCCTCATTTTTGTGCATCATGCAATATTTGGTACACATCCTGCAAAAAAACGCCCCCGAAAGCTGATGCCTTCGGGGGATTTTCCTAATCTTTCGGTTATTCCTCTACCTTGATAACCTCTACGCCCTTGTAGTAGCCGCAGGCCGGGCATACGCGGTGGGGCAGCTTAAAGGAGCCGCACTGGGTGCAGCGGCACATCGCGGGGGCATCCAGCTTCCACACATTGCTGCGTCTTTTGTTCTTTCTTGCTTTCGAGCTTTTTCTCTTCGGTACTGCCATCTTGTTTTTCCTCCTACGCTTATTTCACTTTGTTTTTGTCAGAATATCAGTTTTCCAGCAGCCTGCGCAGTACATCCATCCGGGGGTCGCCGCTGTCCTCTCGGCAGCCGCACGGGCCCTCGTTCAGGTTCTTGCCGCAGGTCGGGCACAGCCCCCTGCAGTCCTCCCGGCACAGGTAGCGCTGGGGCAGCTCCGGCAGGATGTCGTTGGTAGCAAGCTCCTCGAGCTCTACGCATCCATTCTCGGCCACCAAAAAGGTCTCGTCGTCTTCCCCGTTCACCTCCCGCACCACGGTGTGGCTCACGGTTCGGTCCACGGGTAGCTCCAGCGGAGCCAGGCAGCGGTCGCACAGCACATGCAGTGTAAACCGGTAGGTGCAATCGAGTGTAACTACACCGGCACGGTTCACCGCCTTGGCGGTCACATTTACAGGCGCCGTAAATAGGGGCCGGCCTGCGTGTTTTACGGTTGTCAGGTCCACATCCGCCGTTACCACATCGGCTTCTCCCGGCAGTTCCAGTACACGGTTCAGGTCCAGCTTCACGGCGCCTCTCTCCTTTTCTTCGGGGAGATCCCCGCTGCGTTTAGGGGTCGCCGTCCTTTGGGGTAAAAGGGCGCACTGCTCCCTCCCTTGGACGGACACAAAAATATTATAGGGACTTCGCTCCCCCTTGTCAAGCCTTGGTTTGCATTTTCCCCCGGATTTCCGCGCTTTTTTGCATCAGCGGCACCCCCGGCGGCCATACTTTTGTCAGCTGGGCCACCCGGTGCCGCAGCCGGGCGACCCGCAGGGCCGGCGGCGTGCCGCCGCCATGGCGGCCTTCGGCCGCCCAAAGCCGCCCGCCCCTTGGGCGGCCGGCTTGCCCTGCGGGCCGCCTCTCCCCTCTCCCCAGCCCCCCACCTATTCCACCCCGGAGGTGTTTCATGAAACATTCCCATTCCCGCTCCGCCGATTTTTGGCGCACCTTTACCCTCTCGCTGGCCGCGGCCGGTCTCCTTTTCGGATTGGGCTGGCTGCTCATCAGCCACAACGGCCCCCAGGAGGGCCCCCTGCCCGAATCCCCCCTCCTGCCGGATGAAAGCTCCCGACTCACCGTGCTGGCCCTCGGCGTCAGCCCGGAAAATGAGCTCTCCCTCTGTGCCCTGCTCTCCTTCCAGCCGGATCTCATCGCCGTTCAGGTGGCTGCCCTCCCACCCCAAACCGTTTGGCAGACCACAGCCGGCGAGGGCACCCTCTCGGCGGCCTGGCAGCAGGGCGGGGCCGCCTACCTGCAGTCGATCCTCTCCCAGTGGCTGGGCATCTCCATCCACCGCACCATCAGCCAGAACCGCCAGCAGCTCTCCGCCGTCATGGAGCAATTCGGCCCCCTGCCCTACACCCTCCCCCTCTCCCTGGCGGAGGACGCCCCCGGCAGCCGCATCCTGTTCCCGGCTGGGCGCTACTACCTGGATGGCGAAGCCCTGGCCGATCTCATCACCCTGCCTCTCCCCACCGATCCCGCCCGGCAAAGCGACCGCTCCGCCGAGCTGATCAAAGCCCTGGTCCGGCGGCATCTCCCTGCTGTGCTAAGCGAAAGCGGCGAAGAGCTGGTGACCCAGCTTCTCATCCACAGCCACAGCGACCTAACCCTTCTGGATTACCTGGAGCGCCGCACCGCCCTTGGCACCCTGGCCCGCCGGGAGGAGATCCCCATTTACTGCGTGTACCTGGATGGCACTTCCGGCCAGGCCGGCTACTACCTCTCGGAGGTCTCCCTCACCTGCCTGCGCGCGGCCTTCCCCGCGGAGTAAAATCCGCCTGCCGGCAGGGCCTGCTTTTCTCCCATGAAAAGCAGCAAAAGAAATTTTAGACCAAATTTGTAGTCGCCTGTCGGCGTCGCGGAGCCTTTTGCAAAGGCATAGTTAGCACCGCTCGCCGCGGAGGCCTTCCTTTTGCTCCTGCAAAAGGAAGCAAAACAGGGTCAAGGGGGAGGTTCCCCCTTGACGAACCCCCTTTTGTCGCTTGCAGTGCTGGATACGAACGATGCGAAGCATCGTCCGTACTGCGCACAGATACGCTCCAAAGGTAGCCGCGGGCGCATTTTTATCGCCCCCGCGCTGGAGCGCGGAAGGGCGAACCACCACCCCTGTCCCCTCCTCTGAGGAGGGGGACTAAGGGGAGGGAAGCAGATACTTTATGGTCAGCGGCCCCTTTTTCCGCGGGTCCCATTGCTAAACCGGGTACCTGCAAAATCCAGGTACCCCCACCCCCAACCCCCTCCCCCAGGGGAGGGGGACTAAGGTGCAAACTAAGCAGATACTTTACGGGAATAACAGACTTTACATAAAATGCGCCTGCGGCACCTTATAAGCGTCGTCTAATCCCGCTCCGGGAAGGCAAAGCCTTTCCGGGCGGGGTGTACCGACGCGTTGGGTCTTTAGGGCGGAGCCATAAATGACTTTTGGTTACTTTTCTTCATAGAAAAGTAACCCCCCGCCGGGTAGGCGTACAGTTGAATACCTTTTGTAAAACTCCGCCCCGCCGCCAGGCGACCACCAACCTTCCCACAAACCTCATTCTACCCCATTTCTTCCCAGAAAGGATGATCCCCATGCGTGATACCATCGCCGCCATCGCCACCGCCACTGGCGGGGGAGTGGGCATGGTGCGCCTTTCCGGCCCGCAGGCCCTTGCGGTGGCCGGCCGGGTGTTCCGCCCCATGAATCCCGCCAAATCCCCGGAAACCATGCCGGGCTATACCGGCGCGTTCGGCCGTGTCTGTCACGGGGAGCAGCTCCTGGATGAAGCCGTGCTGTTTGTCTACCACGCCCCCCACAGCTATACCGGCGAGGATGTCGCCGAATTCTGCTGCCACGGGGGAGAATTTGTGCTGTCGCAGGTGCTGGCTGCCGTTATCGCCGCCGGGGCCCGCCCGGCCGAAGCCGGAGAGTATACCCGCCGCGCCCTGATGAACGGCCGCATGACCTTGACCGAAGCCGAAAGCGTCATTGATATCTTGGCCGCCCAGAATACCCAGAGTCTCCGGGCCGCCCTCGGCGCCATGGAAGGCGCCCTCCACCGGGAGGTACTGGCCGCCGCCGATACTCTCACCGATTGCTGCGCCCACATCTCCGCCTGGATCGATTACCCCGAGGAGGATGTGGAGGAGGTTTCTCCCCCCGTTCTGCTGGCGCGGTTAAATCGGGTAGAGGCCACCCTTTTCCGCCTGGAGCATAGCTGGCAGCAGGGGCAAATGGTGCGGCAGGGCATCGCCACCGCCATCATCGGCAGCGCCAATGTCGGTAAATCCACCCTGATGAATCTCCTCTCCGGTCGGGAACGCAGCATTGTCACCGACATCCCCGGCACCACTCGGGATGTTATTGAGGAAACCGTCCGCCTGGGGGATCTCACCCTCCGCCTTTCCGATACCGCCGGCCTGCGGCAAAGCGATGATCCCATCGAACAGATCGGGGTGGAGCGCAGCCGCCGCGCGCTGGAACAGTGCGACCTCATTTTGGCGGTCTTTGATGAAAGCCGCCCCCTCACCCCCGAAGAACGGCAGTGGCTCCCTGCTTTGGCGGGTCGCGCCGCCGTTGTCATCTATAATAAGCAGGATCTCCCCCCCGCTTTCACAGCGGAGGAAAAAGCGGCCATAGCCGCCGTGGCACCTGCTTCGGTTTCCATCAGCGCCGCCGCCGGTACCGGCCTCGCGGAGCTCACTGAAGCCATCCGCCAGGTGGTCGGCCTTTCCCACTTCGATCCCACTGCGGCCATTATCGCCAATGCCCGGCAGCTGGAGTGCATCACCGCCGCCCGCCGCAGCCTGGGTGAGGGCATCGAAGCCCTCGCCGCCGGTGAGACCCTCGATGCCGTTTCGGTCTGCCTGGAGCAGGCGGCCGATGCCCTGCTCACCCTCACTGGCCGCCGTGCCAGTGCGGAAGCCATCGACAAGGTCTTCGAGCAGTTCTGCGTGGGCAAATAAGTTCCGCCTGCCGGCGGAGAACTCCTCGACCAGTCGCAGTCCCGCCCGCCTTGCGGTACCCGAAAAAATCTTCGCACTATTCGTTTGCTCGATTTTTTCGACCGCTACGGATTCTCCGCCTCGCTTCATCCGCCACCGGCGGCGCTCGGCTCCGAATCCCCAGCCCCCGCGACCCCCTTCACACCAAATTTCACCTCGCCTTAAAGGCTCCCCTGTGCAAGGGGAGCTGTCAGCCGCAAGGCTGACTGAGGGGTTGTCGGCAAAAGGCATAATTTCATCTCGCCTATTGGCATCGCGGAGCCTTTTGCAAAGGCGTAATCTGTACGGCTCGCCGCCGGGGCCCCACTTTTCTATGAAGAAAAGTAACCAAAAGTCATTTAGGGCTGCGCCCTAAAAACCCGACGCGTCGGTACACCCCGTATAATCGGGGCCCCCGCAAGGTCGTAAGACCTTGTGGGGAAAGGAGGATGCACC